>ERZ773185.187-NODE-187-length-59662-cov-16.930059_pt1 | contig 59662 bp, 53 predicted proteins | sample MGYA00580531_ERZ773185 | MGnify/ENA primary metagenome ERZ773185 (study PRJEB29015, sample SAMEA2737799) | human gut metagenome | biome: human gut; feature: human-associated habitat; material: faeces | place: China | collected 2012 ...
CGGTGTCGGCTTCGCTGTGGCAGTATGTGGTCATGTTCGGCATGATCGCAGCCGGTTGCGGTCTGGTGGCGAGAGGACTGCTGAAAAGCAGAGATTAAGGGAACGCAGAAACCGGTTTTGTACGACGTTTCCTGAAAAAGGCGTGTGGTTTCGCGGAACTGCACGTCTTTTTTTGTGAGAATGCACGGCTTGCCAACCATGCGAAATCATGCTATAATAAAAAGGCAACATCGCACAAAGTTTACGGCAATACCGCACAAAGAGCGTCTGGCGTGCAAAGTCGCCAGACGCTCTTTGTGCAGTATTGTCAAAGGAAACACTGCAAGCAGATTGCGTGCAGTGTTTCCTTTGTTTTAGCGGATCTTCGAACCTACCGGCAGGCTTTCGTCAGGGAAGATCACCTTGACATCACCGTTGGGCATATCTGCCGCACAGATCATGCCGCAGCTTTCCACGCCGCACAGCTTTGCCGGCTTCAGATTTGCCACCAGAACGATCTTCTTGCCGATCAGGTCTTCCGGCTTGTACCACGGTGCAATGCCCGAAACCACCTGTCTGCCGCCCATGCCGTCGTCCAGCTGCAGCTTCAGCAGCTTCTTGGACTTCTTCACCTTTCCGCATTCCAGCACCTTTGCCACACGCAGATCGGTCTTGCCAAAGGTGTCGATGTCGATCTCCTCTGCCAGCGGCTGGGGTGTGAATTCCGGCTCCTGCGGTTCTTCCTTGGGCTGTGCTGCCAGAATCAGCTGGTTCAGTTCGTCGATCTCCTTTTCCACGTCGATACGCGGGAAGATGATGTCACCCTTGTGCACGGTCACATTTGCCGGCAGTGTGCCGAATACCGCAGCGGTGCTGTATGCCACGTCGGCTTCCGATGCCCCGATCTGCTCCCAGATCTTCGGCATGGTTTCCGGCATGAATGCACTCAGCGGAACGGTGATGATACGAATGGTTTCCAGCAGGTTGTACAGCACCGTTGCCAGACGGGTGCGGTTTGCTTCCTCTCTTGCCAGAATCCACGGTGCGGTTTCGTCGATGTACTTGTTGGCACGGGAAACCACCTGGAAAATCTCTGCCAGCATGTGGTTCAGCTGGGTCTGATCCAGCAGTCCTTCCAGCTTTGCAGTCAGACCGGTGGCTGCGGCGATGAGTTCCTCGTCAAATTCGCCGGACTGGCGTTCGGTCGGCAGAGTGCCGCCGAAGTACTTGTCCACCATTGCCACGGTACGGGAAACCAGATTGCCCAGACCGTTTGCCAGATCGGAGTTGATGCGGTTGATCATGATCTCGTTGGAGAACGAACTGTCTGCACCCAGAGCCATTTCCCGCAGGATATGGTAGCGGATCGCATCTGCTCCGTAGCGGTCAGCCAGCAGGAACGGGTCTACCACGTTGCCCAGCGACTTGGACATTTTCTGTCCGTTGAAAGTGATCCAGCCGTGAACTGCCAGATGCTTCGGCAGCGGCAGATCCAGAGCCATCAGCATTGCCGGCCAGATAATGGCATGGAACCGCATGATGTCTTTGGCAACCATGTGCACATCTGCCGGCCAGTACTTGTCGAAATCGTGGTAGGCGTTGTTTTCATAGCCCAGTGCACTGATATAGTTGGACAGAGCGTCTACCCAGACATAGACCACGTGTTTCGGATCGAAAGTGACCGGAATGCCCCATGTGAAAGAGGTGCGGGAAACGCAGAGGTCTTCCAGCCCCGGCTTGATGAAGTTGTTGACCAGTTCCACTGCACGGGTCTTGGGCTGGAGATAGTCGGTTTCCAGCAGCAGCTTTTCGATACGCTCTGCAAAGGGAGCCATTTTCATGAAGTAGGCTTCTTCCTTTGCCTCGACGACTTCGCGGTGACACTCCGGACAGCAGCCGTTTTCGTCCAGCTGGGACTCGGTCCAGAAGCTTTCACAGGGGGTGCAGTACTTGCCCTTATATTCACCCTTATAGATGTATCCCAGATCGTATAGACGCTTGAAGATCTTCTGTACGGTTTCTATGTGGTAGTCATCGGTGGTGCGGATATAGCGGTCATAGCTGACGTGCATCTTTTCCCACAGTGCCTTGAAGGTCTTGACGATCTCATCTACATATTCTTTCGGCGTGATACCCTTTGCCGCCGCTTTCTGTTCGATTTTCAGACCGTGTTCATCAGTTCCGGTGAGGAAGATCACATCATAGCCCTGCATTCGTCTGTACCGTGCGATAGAATCGCAGGCAACTGTTGTATAGCAGTGCCCGATATGGGGATTTCCCGACGGATAGTAAATCGGTGTCGTGATATAATACGGCTTTTTTGACATACAAGGTCCTCCTTAACATTTATGTGCCCGAAGGCTCTATCTCTTATTATAGCACAGTTTTCCGGTGTTGTCCATGTTTTTTGAAAATTTTGTAGGGGATGGGGTGCGGAACTTGCTTTTTTGGAGAAAACATGTTAAAATAATGGAAAGCGTATATTAAGGGCAATACCGCACAAGCTGTAATCAGTGTTTTCTCTGACAAAAAATTTGACGACGCATTTGTCGCACAATCTTTGTGCGGTATTGCCTCAAGGAAATGGTGGAGCAGGGTGTGATCACGGAGGAAGAATTCAATCAGAAGAAGGCAGAAATGATGGCACGGATTTGAGATCTGCTGTTACAGGCAAGCTGTGAATACAAGGAAAAAGGAGATGCGTGGAAGCATCTCCTTTTTGTCATGCCTTTTGGTGTGCAGGTAAAATAAAAAGCCTCGAAAACACGAAGCTTTCGAGGCTTTTTTGTAGAATCCCAAACGGGATAAAATTATCTCTTTGAGAAACAAAAACATTGGATTTTAGGGGGCTTTTTGCACTTTGTTAGTTATGTGTTAGTTGTTGAGTTGTTCGTATAAAGGTGGAACACACCAAAAATTTTTGAGCAGGCATTGTGAGCGGCTGGTGTCATGATGCTTTTTTCTGCATAGAATCGATTCCAGTGTGAAATCATAAGATTGACTGCTGGGGAAATGCTTGACTTTTTCTATTTCTTATGCTATATTTGTGAAAGAAACGAAAGAAAGTAAAAGAAAGAGAAAGAAAAGAGGCATATGCTTTTGGACGACAGCAGTACTGAATTCAAGGAAGTCTATGTAAATAAGGCAAGCTTACAAAATATGTGATGGACTAGAGGGAGCATTGCACAGGCTGATTTACTTGCGGAGAAAGACTTCATATAACAAAAACAAGCACGCCAAAACCATGAATAGGTGGGTTCTTGGCGTGCTGTTTTATGGGGATTTCCAAATACGCTATATTTTAATATGCTTCTGAATGAGTTTGCAATGAAACTTCGGACATCATTTCCTGGAATGCTTTTTGTTTCTTAGCATTCCCTTGAATACATCTTTCGGCAAGCCATAGAGATGCAGAAAAGCGATCATCTGCTTGTTTCAGCTTTCCAATCATGAACGGGAACAGCTTGTTAAACATCCAGAAGGTTAATTCATAGCTTTTATAAGAAATTAAGCTTTTTACGCTATTATACTAATACGCCTATTTCTTGGATGGATTTATAAATATCAGTTTCGCTTAATTTATAGAACAATGATTCACATCTTTTTCCATTTTTAAAAATATTAGCAAGATAGGAATCCGGAAAATCTGTATTTTTAATTAAAACAAGTTGATCAACTACTTTAGGCAAATTTTGTTTTATTTCTTCAGTTATCTGGTTTATTTCTGAATCTGTTAAAAATGCTGCTTTTAAATTGTACTTGTTCGAAAATATATTAAGAAATATATGCAGTAAAAATCTGTTGCCATGAACACTAATAAGCTTATTTGATTTTGAATTGTTTTTTTGGTAATTTGCATTTATTATCTCAAATTTACGATAAATCAAAATATTATTCCATATAAAATATATTGAATGCTTATTGCAAAAAATATCTGTATATGGAGGCTTGTCTATTTTTTCGAATATTTTTCCATAATTGCCCTTTATTGTACCTACAAGAGAGATATTGTTCAATCCACAACCAACAGCAATTGCAACGTCATCTATACTGCAACATTTTCTTTCATCGCTAATTGTATATCCAGACTTATAATAATACTCAATACCTTCCATTGCAAAATCTTGCTGCAATCTTTTCTGATTAGGATCTAATGCTACAAAATCCTTATTCTCAATTTTGTTTTGAGTATTTGAATATTTTGTTATTTTATCATTCATGTCATTTTCCAATGATTCCAAACTTATCATTTGAATTAAAACATATGCATTTTCAATATTATTTTGATTGGAAGAAAATAATTCACCAATTGATCCTGTAGTTTGAGCACCATTAACAATACTTGCGTTTTCCATTGTAAACAATCCAAATTTTCTACCAACTGATTTGTAAAGGGCTTTGCTAATCTTATCGGCTACTATTTTTATGCCATTATTGAATAGCAAAAAATTTTCTGGTTCTTCTAAAAGAACATTTCTTATTCCATTATTTACTTCTGTATCACCTTTGTAGTATCTAATATTTTTTGAAAATAAATGTGTTCCATACTCTTTCCACCAAGTTGATATAGTACTAACAGAAATTTTCCCATAATATCCTATTTCTTGTTCATTTCTTTCTAAAACGCCATAATCATACAATTCTACATTTTTTAAAAAAACTGTATGATTTGTCATTCCTGCCAATGATTCATAAATTTCTCCTAATTGAATGATTTCATAACTTATAATTTCTATTCCATCATTTGTTTTGTCAATAAAAGACTCCATAACATCCTGGCATTCATTCGAAAATTTTTGGTTTGATGTGTAAATGATTATTGCTTTAATCTTGTAATCTGTTGAAAGAATTGCGTTACTTATAGCACCTTTTAAATTGTCAAACTTTGAATTAAATCCATCAAAGTCATCATTTATTAACTTTGAAATTCCGTTTATAAATACTGAGGTATCACCTTGTGATATGGAACTTTTCCCATCTTTACTCCATTTTGACTGTACTAGATACATTATCTTTTGCTCGTCATCACAATACACTGCATCTATTCCATTATCATGATATCCATCCGTTAAACATTGGACGACATCATCTGGATTGCAATCTGTTCTCATCATTATGCTATATAGTGCTAATGAGCGAGACAAAAGAGAATTTTCTTTATCTTTTTCACTTACATCTGATAAATCTATTTTATTTTCAAATAATTCTGTGAGCTTTTTAGCAACTCTATTAACTGGCATATTCATTAATGTACCTCTTTCCTTTAGTTCTTTATTATTCATAGACTACATTTTACAAAGTCAAAACTCTTTTTAAAATTAAATTATATAAAATTCTGATGTTGTTATTAGTAAAATGCAAAAGGACAACCTCGAATTAAAAAACGAACTTGTCCTTCTGTCATAATAATTCGTCTGTCTAACACGGCATAAATTTGTAAAATATGAGCTTACTTCACGTATCCCACATACTCACCATAATGCCAGCCTGCCACATCGTAAGTCAAACCTGCACCAGTAGCTGCGGCATAGTTCAGGAGCTGCTTTACATCAGAATAATTTACATCATCGCAGTTCATGATTCTGCCGTCCTTGTTTCCATCTGCTGCCTCTACTTTTTTTGCGGAGTCCAGTTTATATTTTGCCGGATTCATCTTTGCAATAGAAACCATCAGAGCTTTTCCGTTTGCTGTTGTCAGCAGGCTGCCGTCAGCCTCTGCGATATTGTACGCAGACAGCATGATCGCAGCATCCTTGGAGTTGACCTGTTCATCGCTGTTCAAATCGCCAATTACATAAAAATCATACTGCTGACTGGTATAGCAGCTGATCTCATTGTTCTTTACAGATTCGAACGAGGCATCTTCTACGGTTACTTCTGCGTCACTGGTAGTATAGAAGGTTACCAGAGTGCCGTCATTCTTGGAATCGTCCAGAGATGCACTAGTGATAACAACCTTGCTGCCGTTCTGTGCAGCTGATACAGTAGCATTACCATAAGCACTGCCGTTTGTTGCGGTAACCAAACCGTCTGTACCCAGCAGATCTGCAGTTGCACTCAGTGTAATGTCAGATGCTGAAAAGCCGGTGTTGTTCTCAATGGACAGTGTCACTGCGGTTGCACCAGCCGGAACAACTGTGCCGTCAGCGGCGGTGAATGTTTCTGCTACGGTGCTGTAGGAAACATTGACTGCGTTTACTGCCTCAGCTGCGCTTGCAACAACGCCTGCACAAGAAGTTACCATTGTAGCCGCAGATAAAGCAGCAATAATTTTTTTTACAGACTTCATAAGTAGTACCTCCCTTTCGGATATGTAATGATTTTTAAGTTGTCTCCTTTCTTTTGCTCTCCTGATAAATCAGCAAAGCAAAAGTCACTTTTTCATTTTCAAGAACAGAACTATCTCTATTTTTTCAGTCCTGCTCCACGCAGAGCACACTCGTACACAATGTCGAACAAGTCGTTGGTATCGATCTTACCGTTGTTGTCGGTATCGCCCTCTGAATTGGGAACATAACCTCTGTCATACCGACGTACACCGGGAATTGCAACTGCCTTGCTGGCGATATGGTACATGATCCAGTAGATGTCAGTCGGCTCATATGGTATTCCATTTCCGTCAGCATCTCCAAGAAGGGGAGCATCGCTGAACACGCCATCTCCGTCAAAGTCATACAGCAGTTCGCTGCATTCCTTTTCTGTATTGAACTGGAGCAGAACATCTTTTGAGCGAATAAAGTTGGTGAAATAGTTGCCGAACCAGTCGAAGTATTCTTCCTCGCTGCCGTCAAATGCATCCTGCTCTTTTTGTGAAACGACCGGTAGAGTTTGTACATACACTTCTCCGTCACCGGTAATTGCAAATCCGGTATCCTGTTTTGAAACCGTTACCGTTTGATTCGGAGCAACATCGACAAGAATGGTGTTGTTAGCCACTGGTGTGAAGTTATAATTGCCCTCATCATAGACCATTATATATTCCACCGTAATTCTTTTTGTGTCTGTGTTGGTATATGTCACGCTGTCTTCCGTGAAATCCATTTTGCACTTTGTACCGCCGTCCCATAGTTTAGGGTCATTGGGGTTTGGATAACCAGTTTGTTCTATTCTCAAACGATACCCTTCGCCATTGACTTCAAAGGCAAATCCATCAGCACGTTCTTTCTTCTCCAGATGAAAAGAAGAACCTTTTCCAAAGAAAATGCTATAGCCATAATTCAGCTTGCATTCTTTCCAGAAGTCGTGTGTTTTTCCGTCCTTGGTGGTAGTGGTCACCTGCATGTCCTCTCTCTCACCGTTATGAAACTTCCATTTTACCATTTCAGAAGTATCGGTTTTGATCTCGGTTGTGCCACGGATCGGTGCCTTGTATGTCAGCACGGAATCATCATCAGTGGCAAACAACAGAACTGCACCGTTTTCCGAAGTGGCTTCATATGCCGGAATACAGAACTGTTTGGTTTCAGAGTTGATGTAAATGCAGGCATTTTCGCTAAATGTTGGCATTTCTGTGCCTTTCTTTACAACATTGGTGTCATAAGTGACAATGCAGGTGTCATAACTGATGCCATCGAATGTCCAGTTACCAGACAATTCGTCCATACCCACAAGAGCGTGTGTGCCGCTTCCTGACGAAGAAATACCGATCATGAAATAGGTACCCTTTTCCTTGCAGCGTGCCGCACAATCCAGAAACATATCCGTATGTTCTTCTTTGGTCATCATAAATGAAGTACCCATGATTGCACTTTCCACTGCTTTGAAACATTGCATAGAGTTATAGTAGGCGATCAGGCTTTCCACATCATCTGTCAGCGTAACGTCATACAGTGTTTCTGCACCTTCCTGCAAATCGCCAGGGGTCAGTTCCCCATTGTGGATCAGCACGGAAATGGCAGACATACCGTAACAAAGACCACTTTTACGAGATACATCATAAGCGTCCAGAGCATACTTAGCAGATAATTCCGAATTGGTCAGGTCATTGCGAAACACATCATATACTTTTTGCTGGAAATCCTCTGATGACAGTGTACACAAATGATTTGCAAATGAAAAGGTATCTTTGTACATTCCTTTCTCGATCGCAGCCTTTTCCAGTTCGCTCTGTTCCGATGACTCGTCCGCACGATAAAGCGGCACTTCTCCCTCCGTCATCGCATCATAGAGTTCCTCTCCCAGCTTGTCCGTGTTGCTGTCCAGTGCTTCCTGTACCAGTTTCTCCGTACTGTCCAGAACAGAGTATTCTTCTGCACTGACTGTAGCCGGCTGACAAGTCAGGATACACGCCGCAGCTGTAGACAAAGCTAAGAGTGTTGCGACTTGTTTCTTCATAAATCTTACCACCTTTGCTCTTATTCTTCAATGAATCTGTACTCACCATAGCAGAAGCCGTATCGGTTCAGATCTGTTGTATAACCTGCACCGCAGCGTGCGATGTAATAAGACAAATTGTCTACGTCCGAAATTTCCAGATTCTTCTGATCGTTTGCAATTACACCATCGCTATTACCATCGCCAGCGTCGGCAGTTACAGCTTCGGTCAACTTGTACTTTGCCTTGTACTTGTCTGCTACAATAGTATACAGACCTACGTAGGTGATTCCGTTCTTTGTTTTTTTAACAAGAGCATGATCCGCTTCTGCAATCTTGTACGCCTGCAGCTGCATATACAAGTCGGTGGAATCGATGTAATCATCATTATTCAGATCGCCAACACGGTAAACATCGACAATCTTGTATGCTGCGATCTCGCTGCTTGCTTCCAACTGCTTTGCAGACTTGAATGCAGCATCTTCTACGGTTACTTCTGCATCGCTGGTAGTATAGAAGGTTACCAGAGTGCCGTCGTTCTTGGAATCGTCCAGAGATGCACTGGTGATAACAACCTTGCTGCCGTTCTGTGCAGCTGATACAGTAGCATTACCATAAGCACTGCCGTTTGTTGCGGTAACCAAACCGTCTGTACCCAGCAGATCTGCAGTTGCACTCAGTGTAATGTCAGATGCTGAAAAGCCGGTGTTGTTCTCAATGGACAGTGTCACTGCGGTTGCACCAGCCGGAACAACTGTGCCGTCAGCGGCGGTGAATGCTTCTGCTACGGTGCTGTAGGATACGTTGACTGCATTTACTGCTTCATCTGCACTTGCAACAACGCCTGCACAAGAGGCTACCATTGTGGCTGCTGCCAGAGCAGCAATAATCTTCTTTGTCTGCTTCATGATAAAAAACTCCTTTTTTAGATTACAACAGCACACTTACGTGTGCCGCTGCGTTTGGATTTCTTTGTAATCTTACAACCAGATTACTTCTTCAGATTCTGCAGAGCCTTCGGTTCTTTCGGCTGGTGGAAACCAAACATTGATGCAGAGCTTGCTCCGAACTCAGCACTTTTCGCACCGACTTTTGCAACAGCCTTCAGAATACTCTTCTTTGCACTTTTCATTATGCTCTCTCCTTTCTTTCAATCCCACAACTAAAATTGAAATAGAAATTACCAAAAGCGTACTATCAATCAATTTTACATAGGGATTATGAAATATATCAATCAAGCAAGAAATCATCGTTAGTAATATTGCAATGATTCTGCTGATTTTACGAAATAGAAGTACCTGTTCTGCACTTAACGGTTTGTTTTCATTTTCAACCGGTGCGTAGGCACAGATAATTAACAGCGAAACTGTCAGAAAAATATAGTGCATTGTCGTGAAACTGTCAGTAGGAAAGAAACGATATACAACCAATACCGCATTGATTACCAAAAGGAACAGTAAATTGCAGCTCCAATAATGATTTGCATGATATCCTCCGCATATTTGCCGAAACGTTGCAAATATAATGAAAAAAAGCATTGCTGCAGTAAAACAATGCAGTAAAACGCCAGATAGTGCTGCAATCAGGAAGGTGGCAATGGAAGAAAATAAAATTTCAAATCCATATTGATAAACTTCTGCCTTTTCCATTTCAATCATATCATTTTTAATCAAACTCCGTACAACTGACCTGGATAAAAATGAAATCATATGCAACCCCTCCTTTCGTTTCCCTTAATTTCATTATATTGATTAAAATGAAAAATACAATACTTATGACGTAATCGGTATGTTTTACGACGTAATCGGTCAAAAAGCAAAAAAATCCGCCTTATTTTTTCGATAAGGCGGATCAAAAACCATTCTATTTTGTTTTACGATTCGTGGATTTTTAACATAACATCTGCAACAAACCAACCATTTTCCTCAGAGAAATTGCTCATCCCATCGTTTCTTTCAACAGCATCTTCTACACTTTGCAACCCAAATCCATGGATTTTTCGATTTTTCTTAGTGGTTCCTAGTTCCTTGTTGTTTTTTAATACTGACTCTGCAATTTGATTCTGAACAACAACCCGAAAATAGTTGCCGATGATTTCCATGGAAAGACGAATCTGCCGCTTTTCTTCTTTGGATGCAGCCTCCATTGCATTATCCAGTAAATTAGCTAATATTACACACAAATCAGTTTCATCTATTTTCGGCAATTCTTCCAGCACAAAATATTTTATGTCAATTTGATTTTCGTCACACACAAGTTTTTTCAAATCTAAAATAGCATTGACTGCAACAGAATTCGTCATCATATGATACGGCAGTTCTTTTTTCACCTGACCGGTTAATTTCTCAATATATTCCATAGCTGTATCTGTCTGTTGTAAACGAATATATTCCGAAATGCAAAGCAAGTGATTTTTCAAATCATGACGCAGTGTATTTACTTCTGTATTCCAACGAATGGAATCCTGAAGTTTTTGCTGTTCGTTTGCAATTTGTAATTTCAATAGTGCCTGATTGTTTTCTACACGATTTCTGGAGGAAGTAAGATAAAGCACAAAAAACAACAAAATGTTGATTGCAATCATACATATTACAATTGCAGAAACTTCCCAGCTTGCTACATCTGTGTCAATTACAATTTTTTCCATAACAGCACCAGAGAAAAGAGTTGTTAAGAGCACAGCTGTCATAATAATACATTGAGATACATGAAATATTACCTTCTTCTTTTCAAAGATGTTAGTAAGGATAATCAATGTAAAAATCAGCATGGCTTTTGTGATAAATAGAAGCAAAATACGAACTGGATTTCGAAGAAGTAGCACATCTGCCGAAGTACTATGGGTAAGTAAGCTTGTGATTAACATTGTTGCAATACTGATTGTGAACAAACAGGCAAATACAAGAAGTATAACAATTGTCTGAAACCATATAGGCTTTTCCAACATTGTCCAACAAAAAAGAAGATAAATTACAATATTTATAATAATAAAAATTCCCTCAAAAGAGAAGAACTGATCTAAAACCAAAGAAGATGTGCATTGCAAACAACAAAAGATTATTGTTCCAATTATTTTTTTAGATTGAGTCATATTTTTATAGGACAAGATCTTGACTAGAAAGAAGAAAATAATCAAACTCTCTGAAATAGTGGCTAACCATTCTGAAACGGTGTAGATCATATGATGTTCCTCCTTGTTTTTTGTTGAAACATTTCCTTGACTGATTTGACTTTTCTTCGACTGATAAACAAAAACTTTTCATTATCCAGTTTAAGTGTATTTTTTTCAATTGAAAAAATATGCTCAATATTTACAATACAGCTTACGCTAATTGGAATAAAGCCTTGAAATTCTTCTTTCTCCATGTAGGAACGAAGGGAATCTCTTGTAATGATTGCATCTGTTGTGCTGACAGTATAGATTTTTGTTTGGTGATTTTCGCTTTCAATATACAAAATATCAGAAACCAGTAAATCATAGTATTCTTTTTTTTGACGATGTGCTGCGAATATCATGACGTGACTATTCTTTTTTTGTATTTCTTGAACCACACAGGAAATTGCAAACGGAAGTTCTTCTTGTATCTTATCTTTACGAACAAAACCAAGTACCTTATATTGAAATGCTTTTTGCATCAAGTCATCTCGATTTGTGATGTAGACAATCGGCGTATTATTTCCAAGTTCACGCAGGGACTGAGAAATGTCAAAGCCGCTTTTCTTTGGCATATCCAGATCCAAAAAGAGAGCTTGATATTTCTTATCAAATATTGCATCACAGAATAAATCTGCATCTGTGTAGGTATCTATTTCAAAATATACATGATTTTCCTTTTCCCATTGTTGAAATACAGAAAGAATTCCTGAAATCGCTTCTGTCTGGTCATCCACGATTGCTATTCGAATCATACAATATACTCCTCTTACTTCTTTTTCGCTTCATTTCCATCATACCACAAAAATTTTCAAAAAGCAAGAATTTATTTTGCTAAACAAAAAGACGGTATGCCTCAGAGGACATACCGTTTTCTTGTATAAGTAGGGAAGAGCCTATCATCAGAAATTTGATATTTGCCTGCAAAACGTGATGCAAAGCAACATATGCCTATTGGAATATTATCCGAACAAAAGTCACTTTTTCATTTTCAAGAACAGAACTATCTCTATTTTTTCAGTCCTGCTCCACGCAGAGCACACTCGTACACAATGTCGAACAAGTCGTTTGTATCAATTTTACCGTTGTTGTCTGTGTCAGCTTCAATATTGGGAACATGGCCTCGATAGTATCTTCTTGCACCGTGAGATGTAATTGCTTTATCAGCAATATGTAACATAGTCCAGTAAATGTCACTTGGCTCATACGGCTTTCCATCTCCGTCTGCATCGCCGAGCATAGGAGCATCGTCAAACACACCGTCGCCGTCAAAGTCGTATACCAGTTCACTGCATTCCTTTTCAGTATTGAATTGCAGCAGAACATCTTTCGATCGAACAAAGTTGATAAAATAACTTCCCAACCAGTCGAGGTATTCTTCATAGCTGCCATCGAATGCATCCTGCTCTTTATGTGCAATCATTGGCATTGTCTGTACATATACTTCTCCACCGCCGGTGATTGCAAATCCAGTATCCTGTTTTGAAACAGTCACTGTTTGATTTGGTGCGACTTCAATAGCAATGGTACTTCTGGATACTGGTGTAAAATTGTAATTGCCTTCATCGTATGTGAAAATATATGACAGTGCAATTTTTTGTGTATCTGTATTGGTATAAGTTATACCATCTTTAGAGAAATCGATTTTGCACTTCGAACCAACGCCTTTTAGTTCAGGATCCTTCCGATCAAATTGTTCTATTCTGAGACGGTATCCTTCACCAAGAATACTAAAGGCAAATCCCGACGCACGCTCATTCTTTTCCAGATGGAAAGAGGAGCCTTTTCCAAAGAAAATAAAACCTCCGTAATTGACTTTGCCTAATTTCCAAAAGTCATACGTCTGTCCGTCTTTTGTAGTAGAACTCAACTGCATCTGGTCTTTTCCGCCGTTGTAAAATTTTAATTTCACGGTTTCTGAAACATCAGTGTTGGTTTTTGTAGTACCACGGATCGGTGCCTTATAAGTCAACAGGGAATCATCATCTGAGGCATACAGTAAGACATCACCATTTTCCGAAGAGGCTTCGTATGCTGGGATACAGAACTGTTTGGTCTCCGAATTAATATAGATGCAGGCATCATCCTTAAAAGCCGATGTTTCTGTATCTGGTTTCACACAGTTGCTGTCGTAGGTGACAATGCAGGTATCATAACTGATGCCATCGAATGTCCAATTGCCGGATATTTCATCCATGCCAACCACAGCGTGTGTGCCGCCTTTTTTGGTGGAAATACCTGCCATAAAGTAAGTGCCTTTTTCCTTGCAGCGTGCTGCACAATCCAGAAACATATCGGTATGCTCTTCTTTGGACAGCATTGCAGGTTCTACAATGCTTGCGAGTTCCACCTCTGAATATAGCTGCAGAGAGTTGTAATAAGCAATCAACGCATCCACATCATCGGTCAATGTCACATCGTATAACGTTTCTGCACCTTCTTGCAAATCGCTCGGAGTCAGTTCACCATTGTGGACCAGTACCGAAATGGCAGCCATGCCAAAGCAAAGTCCACTCTGATAAGCTATATAAGAGATATCTGTGCTATAACCTAAATCTAATTCCGGATCTGTCATATTAGCACTTACGGGATCAGATACTCTTTCTGCAAAATCTTCCCGTGATAAAGTACACAGGTGATTTGCAAATGAAAAAGTATCTTTGTACATTCCCTTCTCAATCGCAGCCTTTTCCAATTCGCTTTGTGTCGATGATGCATCCGCTTCGTAAAGCGGAACTTCTCCCTCTGTCACCGAATCATAAAGTGCATCTCCCAGCTCGTCCGTATTGTCTTCCAGTGCCTCCTGTACCAGCTTATCCGTATTGTCCAGAACAGAGTATTCTTCTGCTCCGACTGCTGTCGGCTGATAGGTCAGTATGCACGCTGCGGCAGTGGACAGGGCTAAGAGTGTTGCGATTTGTTTTTTCATAAATATTTCCTCCTGTTGTTTTGTATAGCGGGTGTGAGTGTGAAACACTCGGTTTTTGCTTTACTTTAGCATAGCAAAATTGGGCGATGGAAATCAATACTTATGACGTAATCGGTCAAAAAGCAAAAAAATCCACTTTTTTTCAATAGACAACATATTCTATCTCATCCAATTTCTTATGTTCTGCTTCAACTGATGCAAGCAAAAAATAACAATTCCACTCAACTGCAATTATCATGAAAAACGAATATATGTAATATTGATTTGCTGTTTTCACATGATTTCCACATAAAAAAACGATATCCGTTTACTCAATAATGATAGCATTTCAGTCACCATTCCTTGAATAAAGAATACCGCATTTTTCTTCCAGAATCAATACCAAATCCCCCAAACCGCATTTTTCATCCCCCAAATGCGTATATTATATTTCTGGTATTATTATATTTACTGAAAATTCATTTCTTTTTTCGTAAAAATCAATTTCTCCATTTCTGTCTCTCAAGATATCTCGTACAGACTTTAACCCCCATCCATGATGAATCTTATCTTTTTTTGATGTTGTTAATTTTGAATTTCCACACAGTACCGACTCTTTGATTTTATTTTTTACAAGAATTCTCAAATAACCTGCTGTCTTTGTAATTGACACACTGATCTGTGCATTTTCTATGCCTTGTTCTTCATATGCAATCGCATTGTCGAGTAAATTAAATAATATGATGCTAATGTCCAATTCCAATTCTTCTGGAATCGGAATATGTATCTGACAAACGGTCTTTATCCCTTTTTCCTGTGCTTCTCCAAATTTTGTGTTAATTACGGCATTGATAATGCTGCTGGAACATTCTACTGGCTCTTGAACACTGTTTATTTTTTGCTGCACGATCTGATCTGCATATGCAAGCGCTTTGTCATATCTTTTTGCTGTAAGTAATTCCCGGATACACAGCATTTCATTTTTCAAATCATGACGTAAAATGGAGATTTTTTGATAGCTGTTATTCATTTGTTGCAGTTCCTGCTGTTGATTGAATAACTGCAATTTTAACATATTTTGTTCCAATTGCTTTTTATTTGCTAAATTTAGTTTTTGCATAAAGAAAACGATGATGCAATCTAGGATTGTAATCAAAATTACCACGATCAAGCACATATACTGCTGCTCCGGAACAGCAACTGAAATAAAATACATGAATGTTCCAATCAGCAGTGCAATTAAAAATGCAGAAAGCAGAACAATCCACTCACTTTTAGAAAAATTAAACTTGTTTTTTCGGCGATAAATCAAAACCAATTCCGAAATCCCAAAATAGATTAGTTTTGTTAACAACAGACTGATTACACGACTAGCATTTTGTGCTACTACTAATTCACCTACAGAAACGTTGGTGATATAAGAAACACCATGCAATACAGGCAAATTGATAAAGCAAAACAACAAATAGCATACAATCGGCAGAAATATTTTTTCAAAAAGCCGTCCATTTAAGAAAAGAACGGAAAATAACACACAGCTGCAAAATAATGCAATAATAAACAACAAGTCATTGTGCAGGCAATTTGTAAAAAGCCAATCAAAGAAAGACAATGTGATAAATAGCGAGACACTTTTCCAAATTTTACAATATTCAGAACGGTATCCCAAAAAAAGAATGATCAGTCTACTGGTAATAAGACATTCTACTAAAACAGCAGCAAGCTCTACAGCATTCCAAATCATATTGCATCATCCTCTCTCATAATAACTTTATATTGTCTTTTTACATTTGCAACATTTGATCTGCTGATCGGCAATGTGGAATTATCAAACAGTAGCACTTTATCTGATTGAATTTGATGTATGTATTTGAAATTGACAATATAACTTTTATGTATTCGTATAAACCCTTTTTCGTGTAGCATTTTTCCGAGAGCATCCATAGTGTATGCTCGTGGGAACAAACGTTTTGCTATTTTCTTGTTTGAATATACCAGGAATAGGTCATGTCGTACAGAATAAAAATACTGAATTTGCATCAGATTAAAGCAGTATGTTTCACCGTTCTCAATTTTCAACTGTATTGTATTTTTTTTCTCTTTGATTTGCTGACAATATGCGTGGATTGCTTCTGAAGTATCATCTTCAAGGCAATCCTTTTGAATAAAGCGAAATGGTGCATAATGTATTGATTGGAATACAAGATTACTGTGACTGGACACAAAAATAATTGTAGTTTCCAATTTCAGTTTTCTTATATCTGCCGCTAAGTTAATTCCATTTATTTCCGGCATATCGATGTCTAAAAAAACGATATCAAAATAGTTCCTTTTCAATAAATGATAAAACTCTTCGCTTTTGTAAAAGCACTGTACAACAAATTCAATTCGGTTTTTTGCAAAAAGCTTTTCTACGATATGTGTGTAACTTTCAAGAAATGCTCTTTCGTCATCCACGATTGCGATTTGAATCATACGATATACTCCTCTTACTTCTTTTTCGCTTCATTTCCATCATACCATAAAAATTTTCAAAAAGCAAGAATTTATTTTGCTAAACAAAAAGACGGTATGCCCACAAAGGACATACCGTTTTTTCATGTTCTCATTCTCATCTCTACATACTTTTCCACCGACTCAACTGGCACCTTATACCGGTTACCCTCTTTGAACCCTTTTAACTGTCCCGTCTGCAAAAGCTTATAAAACGTACTTCTGCCGATTTTCAAAATCTCCATGACTTCTTCCCGTGTGAGAATCTCCTTTGTTGTAAGCATATGCGACCTCCTATTTCCGTTAATGCTCGTTGACATATCGCTCAATTTCTGACGCAGGGATCAGCGTTTTTCTGACACTTAATCTCTTGCACTGCAATTCACCCTGTTCGATCAGTCTGTAAACGGTATGCACACTCAATCCCAGCATATTTGCTGCCTCGCTAACTTTCAGCAAGTATTTTGTTTCTGTGTACTGTAGAGCTACCATAATTATCACCTCCTGCTCTTTACTAATATGTTCGTATTTTTTTAGAGCATTTGGTGATTTTTCATACGGCTTGCTTGGACACACTGACTTTTTCATGAGATGTTATGTGTGGTTTCAAGTTTTATCTGATTTCCACAAGTTATCCCAGTTTTCCACGAAAAGAAAAAATGACTGAACCGCTCGGATTTTGAAAATCAAAATAATCCGATGCAATTCAGTTATTTAAACGTCCTATAACCCACTCCACACCCGCACTGAGAACAAGCCATTTCGCCACAATGCAGCCAAAACCCAAACAGGCTCAATCACACTGCCACAGCATCAGAAACGCCTTGACACCCATTTCCTTTCTCAGAGCCATATTGCGTCACCCAGGACTTATCTCCTGTAACTCGTTTGATATAGTCCAGAAAAGCATACAACTCTGATCTGTTCCCTGAAAACATTGTCCCGTCTATATAGCTAACCGAGTTCATAACAAAATGAGCGTGATAAACCGACGAACAACAACCATATTTCTTAGAGCAGAGTTTTCGGTGTATTGCATAAACGATCTGATACTTGTTCGAAAAATAAGAGGCAATGCTCCGACTCATAGATTCCGCTCGCTCATAATTCTCACCCCAAGTCGATCTTGCATCGTACACGACAATAAAATGAAATGAAGGATTACCGCTTGTCTTACCAAAATATTTCTTTACCAATAAAAACTGCTCGTAAGCATTGTATATATCTACGTTTGGGCTATAACGTTTATCATAGTCCGTGTGTATACCCATTGTATAATTCAGAACGTTATATAAGTAGTCCAGCTCGTCATTGGTGTTTCTGATTACTTTAAAGATTCCCATAAGTCTAATCCTCCCTCTACAAACAATCCCATCTTTTGCTGCAAGTTCTCATACTTTTCTTGCGGCGATACAGAAGTAAATAAGCCGTCCAGATCATGTGCTTTCTGCCGCAGTTCTTCTTTTCGAATATATTCCGTGCTGTCAATACTGTCCGCAATCTCAAGCACCATATTCACAAGTTCCTGCATTCGAACCGCCATTTGTGGTGTAATGCTATTGTTTCCATGTACAGCACGGTCTACCATGTAACTGCTAAACGTCAGATTCTTTTCCTTTGCTTTTTCTTCAATTTGTTGTACTTGTAATGGGGAGAGCTTAATGCTCTTCGTAATGGACTTCTTCTCTCTTTCACTTCTCATAATAATTCCTCCTTCTGGTTATGAGATGATATATAATCATGTAATAGTAATATATACTGATATACTATATACTCTATTATGTTATATATCATAACAATATATATGTATACTATGATTGATTACTAGACTGAATAATATTAATTGATGATTACTATTTGTTATTTGGTAAATTCTGCAAGACAGAGGTAATGGTAATACCTCTGTCTCCCTGCATCTGATCTGGCTACATTTGTATCGATATGACTGCATAACAGCTGATTTATCTCGATTCAGCTTTACTTTTATGTTCGTTCTTTTGTAAAAAAAGTAATACTTTCTTTCGTGAATTATATATTATTATGGTGAATCTGTGCCAGGTACTGATGATACGATCATGTCGACCGCATAGAAAAAACGCCTTCGGGCGGAACACAGGGACATAACAAACCAGCGAAAGGAGGTATACGAATGTTTCAGAACAAGCGATTTTTGACCAGAGGCGTACAGGCAGAACTACCGATGGAGCTGCAATTGTTTCTGTGGAACTGCATTGACCAGCTACCAGAAGAACGAGATTACTTTCAAGTCTTTGCACTGAAAGAAATTGACGGAAAACAGCACATCCATCACTTTTCCGAACAACCAGAGTACAGCAAGGAATATCAAATTTCTACAGAGAAACCAATTACCGCAAAGGTCTATGTCATTGACGACAATGACCATTCCACCATGCTCTTAGCAGAAGAATATTAACCCTAAACACAAAGCCCTACCGAAGAAAATCGGTAGGGCTACTTTTATTTTACGGAGGAAAAACAAATGAGCGAAGAAGTAAAAACAACCGAAGAAACTTTGTATTGCGAGTACTGCGGATGCCTTATTGATGATGACGACTACACCGAGTGGAACGGACAAATCATCTGCTCTGACTGCCTGGAGAACCACACCACCACCTGTGAATGTTGCGGCGAACGCATCTGGGACGAGGATGTTTATGGTGACAACGACATCACGCTGTGCAGTCATTGCTACCATCACAACTACACTCGATGCAGCTGTTGTGACGCTCTCTTGCACGAGGACGATGCCTACTATTTGGACGGGGAAACATATTGCCGTGACTGCTACGAGGACGAGCGAGAGGAGAGCAACCTGATTCACGAATACGGCTACAAGCCAAATCCCATTTTCTACGGCGAAGGCAACCGCTATTTTGGCATCGAACTGGAGATTGACGGAGCAGGCAGAGATGATGACTTTGCAGAAGAGCTGTTGGACATTGCAAATGCCCATGCCGATCTGCTCTACATCAAGACAGACGGCTCGTTGGACGATGGCATGGAATTGGTTTCCCACCCTTGCACTATGGACTATCACATCAACGAGTTTCCATGGGAGGATATCATGCACCGTGCCGTTCGTCAAGGCTACCGTTCGCACCAGACTTCAACCTGTGGTCTGCATCTCCATGTGAACCGCAACGCTTTTTCCGACAATCAGGAAGAACAGGACGAGGTGATTTCAAGGATTTTGTACTTTGTAGAGCATCACTGGAATGAACTCTTGAAGTTTTCTCGTCGTTCTGAATATACCATGAATCGCTGGGCGGCTCGCTATGGTTATGAACATACCCCAAAGGCAATCATGGACAAGGCGAAAAAGGGTGGCAACGGTCGATATGCTACCGTCAATCTCTGCAACTATCATACCGTGGAATTTCGCCTGTTTCGTGGCACTTTGAAGTACAACACGTTCATTGCCACCATTCAGCTGGTCAATCGAATTTGTGATGCCGCTATGTACAACACGGACGATTCCATTGCAAAGTTGTCATGGTCGGACTTTGTGGCCGACATCACAGAGCCAGAATTGATTCAGTATCTGAAAGAGCGTCAGTTGTACGTAAATGAAGAAGTTTGTGCAGAGGAGGAGATGTAAGATGTGTGCATTATTTGGTTGGCTGGACTACAAAGGCATTGTGTCGGACAGGCTGCTGAAAAAGCTGACACAGGCTCTGGCAAATGCGGCAGAGGAACGAGGAACAGATGCGTCTGGTATTGCCTATGTGAAAAGCGGTAAGATCGCTATCTACAAGAGACCGAAACCTGCCCACAAGATTCGCTTTAATGCCCCCAACGGCACAAGAGCAATCATGGGACATACTCGCATGACTACCCAGGGCAATGAGAAGTTCAACTACAACAATCATCCCTTTTATGGTCATGCCGATGTGAACTTTGCTTTTGCCCATAACGGTGTGCTGTATAATGATAAGGAATTGCGTGTGGAAAAGCACCTGCCGCAAACGCAGATCGAAACTGACAGTTATGTTGCAGTGCAGCTGTTGGAGCAGCAGGGCAAGTTGGACTTTGACTCACTCAAAAGCATGGCAGAGTTAGTTCAGGGCAGTTTCTGCTTTACCGCTCTGGACGAAAACAACACGCTCTACATCGTCAAGGGCAGCAATCCCATGTGCCTGCTCCACTTTGCACAGCTGGGACTTTACATCTACGCCTCGACGGAAAGCATTCTGAAAAAGGCATTGCAGAAAGTTGGTTTCCACAAGTATCCGTTTGAAGTGCTGCACGTGGAAGAAGGCACGATCTTGAAAATTGACCGCTATGGGTTTTTAAGCGGCTCTACCTTTGAGGTACAGGAAAGTTTCCGGTTCGACAAGTGGTACAACTGGTACGACGAGTTGGAGGAAGAGTATTACTCGCAGCAGGAAGAATTGCTGTTGGAGATGTGCAGTTGCTATGGCGTGACAGAAGAGGATGTCCTCCTGCTGTTGGACTATGGCTATTCCACTGATGAGATCGAAGAGATGCTGTGTGACAGCAACTTGCTTTTGGAGACGATCAACGCCATTCAAAGTGAAGAGATTTTTGCACAGCAGTAATTACAAGAAGAACCGTTCCAAAAAGTGTACTTTCTGGGACGGTTCCTTTTTTCTCAAAAAACTGTGCCAAAAGGTCCGTTTTTGACTTTTGAGACGTTCCAAAAGTGGCAGGACTTTTTGAGACAATTGGAGGTGTTTTTATGGACAACAGAACATTCGGCTATGCCCGTGTTTCCAGCAGGGAACAGCACGAGGACAGGCAAATTGAAACTCTCACAAATTATGGGGTTAGCAGGGACAATATCATTGTGGACAAATGTTCCGGCAAAGACACTGAGCGTGAGGGCTATCAGTATCTGAAAAAGCAGATTCTCAGGAGCGGCGACACGTTGGTTATCAAAGAGCTGGATAGATTAAGTCGCAGCAAGTCTGACATCAAGCAAGAGTTGGAGTATTTCAAAAATCATGGTGTGCATATACGCATTCTGGACATTCCAACTACATTGACTGACTTCCCACCAGAACAAATGTGGGTCATGGATATGATCAATGCGATTCTGATTGAGGTGCTTGGGAGCATTGCGGAAAATGAACGCCTGAAAATCAGACGCAGACAGCGTGAGGGGATTGATGCGGCGAAGAAGAAAGACATCAAGTTTGGGCGACCAACGCTGGAACTGCCCGAAAACTGGGAAATCGTGATGCAGGCTGTTGAGGCAAAGCAAATCACCGTGTCCCAAGCCATTGGTCAACTGCATATCTCCCGTTCATCCTACTATCGGCTAAAGCAACATCAATAAAATGATCTGGTGTAACATTTATTGTCAGAGGCTCCTTGTGTACCTCTGACAATTATTTTTTCAAAAGATTATTTGATGATAAGGGGAGGGCTTGGCGTCTGCCCTCCCCTTAAACCTCACCACGCCCTTGACTGCGGCTTTGCAAGCCTTGTCAATTCCTCTACAGAAAGAACTGGCTGCGATGATAAACCTGCCATAATACAATTGAGTGGGATACATTATATTTTCGTTCCACGTTCCAGGTGTTCTTTGCGTTTGAAGACAAAACAGGTTTTCCTCTTGCAGACTGTCTTATTACTGTATCCTGTCCCAATTCTACGATCAAACTTGATTAAGACTTGGAACCTGGAACAGTTATACCACTATCATACCCTAAATTTTATTTTCAAATACTATATTTTCTGCTTTCTCTATATATAAGCCGAATGAAAAAGTACTTTTACAAAAAATAATTTCAATGAGATCGGAGACAATTCCCGTGTTAAAAGCAAGCAAGGTTCAAAGAACCGCAGGCTTGCTTGGTGGAATCAGAGATCTTTCTCTGATTCCGTGTGGAAAGGGGAAATCTCTACTCCTATTTTTTTACAAAGTAAATAAATTTTTTGCATTTTTTTATCGATTTCATCAAATTCATCTTCATTAAGCATAGTTACATACTGTTTATTTATATCGAGACGTGTATTTTCATTTAAAACACATAAACCAAACTGATGCAAGACGGCTGAATAAAATTCTAGGTAATCTATACATGATTTTAAATTTTCAAAAAAATCAGCGAATAAGTCGAGGTGAATAGCAGAATACTCTTGGAACTCATGCGTTTTTTTAATTGTCTTAGAAACCATTTCAAGGGTCTTGACGAGAAGCTCATATTTTGTCTTATTGTCATTGTTACATTTTACTGTCTTCCTATATCTCCACTTATAGATTATATTTGCGGCAATTAGATCTGCCATAGTCATTTTAAGATTATCAGAGAAAGTTTGGGAGCCTTTTTTAATACGAATGTTTATAGCATCATATATATCTGTAACAATGTCATCAGACGATATGTAATTTTTATTTATTAAATCTTCTCTTTCATGTACGATGTCTACTTGTTCTGCATGATCTAATAATTCTACAATTTTACGCAAGTTTTCGCAACTTTCTTCTGCGTATTTCTCTGTTGTTTCACTAATTTCTACATCTTCTTTTGAAAAGTAAGAATCTTGACATTTTAGTTCATTATAATATTGAAATAATTTGGCTGTATATCTGTTGAATTCCCAGATAAAATCAAAATAGTAAATTAGTAAGGTGTTATTTGTTATATTATCAACAGAAGATATAATTATTTTCATAAAGACTTTATTTACAATTACATCTCCTATTTCACTTTCACCTTCGAATATGTGCAGCAATTTTTCGATTATATCATATATTTTATCTATCTTTTCACCAGCGTTTTTGTCATCTTTTTTTACTTTCAGCATTGACAGATTATAATCAAATAAAGTCATCAAAGCGGCTACGCATCTATTTGCAAAGTCATGTGGTTCAATGGGTAACTTTTCAGGTGGTTTTTTAGTTTCACCTGGGTCAATAGTTTGTAAGTCAGGGTAGAGGTAAAATTTTACACGGCACAGTATTGCATTTATTACTCTTGCGGTTAATCTTGCTGTCTCCTTTTTATTTTTTAGGTGATCACGTAGTGTACCTCCATGAACAATATAAATTTTCGGTTTGCAGTCAAGTGTCGTTTCTGTTTGAGATTCTACATAGTTACCTGTCGTTTTACCTGAAAATACAATATCAACGATTGTATTAACTACATCAAATTGTCTCATGTTTAATCCTTTCTAACCGTATATTTTTATGGTTTAGATAAAAAAGTGATTCTCGTTGTACAAAATGCACAATAAAAAACCAGAGATTTATCATTGTTTGTGTAAAAGTGTTGCAAGAATAATTGAGTTCTGTTATAATACACTTACAGCTCAAGCAGCTGGCAACTTTAAAATTGAATAAAGGAGGAAATCAAGATGAATGAAACAAATTCTCATTTACCCCCTGTGCAGGGTGGAAACGGATTGTTTGTGCCAATCACACTTGAAGAGATGGCAAAAAGTCCTGAAATTTTTGGAAGAGCAGGTGCAGCGTATTCAGAAGTGGCAGGAACTCCACCTGTCGTTCCTCAAGAACTGCAAAACGCTGTGACTGAGCCGAAAGTCCAGAGACTGAATTGTGCAAATGCTAGTGAGATATTTTATCTGGTGGTAAACATACTCAATCAGCAAAAGCCTTTATGGCGGTACCAAAACCACTTTTACATGAAGGAGAACAATGTATATGTTCCTTACAATAAGAAGGAATTCATATGCAGAGTGTATTCTGATGTTACAGCGCTTGGCTATGAGTTCACACAGCCTGCCATTTGCAGTATTACAAATGAGTTGGAAATGCGAGCTGATCTGTACCAAGGAGAGCCAAATGACGAACGCTATACCTATTGTTCGAACGGCTTTCTGAATAACCGTACAGGATTGTTTGATATTGTTTCTGATTACTTTCCGACCATTCAGCTTACCGGGGCGTATCTGGGATCTGGCCCGCAGTATCATCCTAACATGGACCGTTTCATGTCAATTCTGTTTGCTGGAGATAAGATGCTTGAAGAGAGAGCATACCAGATCATTGGCTACTGCATCAGCAGTGACGCTCATGCGAAACGCTTTTTTGTTTTCCCTGGTGCTTCTGGAGATAACGGTAAATCTACCTTTATCCACCTGATACGCAGCTTGCTAAGTCCTTCTGCAGTCAAAGGCTTATCCATGAAAAATCTGCTTGGCGGCAATTTTGCAATGTCAGAGATTCAGGAGGCACGGATCAACGTTAGCTCTGATGAAGGTGCCTTGGAACTCAATACAGATCAGCTGGCAAAGCTAAAGAGCATCTCTGGACATGACCGGCTTACGGTTGACAAGAAAAATTCGAATCAGGTCAGCTTTACGTCTACTTGTAAGGTCATTATCGCAAGTAATCACAATATTGGTATGGCGTACAGCAGCAGTGACAGCGCCATTGCTCGCAGAATCTGCACACTGCCATTTGATGTGAAGATCCCGAAAAGTCAGCAAAATCCGAACATTGTTTCAGAGATACTGGGGTCTGAATTGAATGCAGTCACAACAGAGGCTTTGAATGCGTTTTTCAGACTGAAAGCAAATGGCTATCACTTTGCCGGTGACGATGCCGGGCTGGATGACTACGCACTGCAATTTACGCCGATCAATGCGCAATATCACAACATAGAACGTTTTGTGCAGTGTCATGTGAGATCTATGCCCGGTAATTTCGTGCTGACAAAAGACTTGTACGATGTTTTCCAGAATTGTCTCGACTTTAACTGTGATGTATTCAAAGATGTGACGGGCTTTTCACAGGCATTAAACAATTACCTTCTCTCGAATGGATACGTTGTAAAAAAAGTCAAAAAGCATCAGGGAAACGGATATGAGGGCATAGCCATTTCTAATCCCTAAACCGAAAGGAGTAAAATGTTATGATAACGATTAAAGACTTGAAATCAAAAGCATCTTCAACGGAGTCCGACGGTGTGTATATCATGCCGTTCAATCCTAAGTATGAAAAAGATGAACTTGAAGAAAGAATGCTGAAAGTAGTAGAGGAGCAACCGAGCGTTGCTCTTCGGTTCTTATGTTTGATTGGCGATTATAAAGTTGGCACCTCAAAGCAGTATATCAGTCAGATCATTGACTCGAACGATATTCCAAGCTTGGGAGAGTCAATGCTTATCGCCTCTCCAACTGGTTCTGGCAAGACAAGCGCAGTAATCAAGATGATCAAGCACACTTCAATGCCGGTCATCTATGTGACCAACAGAAAGATGACGCTTTGTCAGTTCAAAAAGGACTATATCAAGGCATCGAAAGGACTCGATGTTCCTGCAGAGTTGCTTGACAGCATTTCCTTGGGAGAGAACATCATCGCCATTACCTATCAAGAACTTGCTGAGACAACGTATAAGTATAAAAGCAAAAAATACCTTCTCATACTTGACGAAGTCCATTGTCTGCTGGAAGATGCAAATTTCTCGGTGTACGCAGAGAAAATTATTCGGTATCTGAAAGCAAATCGTGACAATACCGCAAGAATTTACCTCACGGCAACACCAGATGCAGTTACTCCTGTGATAGCGGAAATAGAATGTGAATCAGGACAAGAGCAAGCGCTTTTTGCAATGGACTGGGATACCAATGTAAAATCTGTTTTCCATGCGTATGCTTCGTACAAAACAAGATTGAAGATGGTTTACTCGATGGAAAGCAATTGGAACTATATCAACTTCAAGCTATACATCCCAGACGACACAAAGGAACTTGCTGATTATATCAAACGAGAAAATGAGCAGGGCACCAAAAGCCTGATCTATGTAAATGATATCAGCAAGGGAAAAGTGCTTCAAGAAGTGTTAGGCAATACCCAGCACATCTACTCAGATGAAGACAAACGTGCAGAAATTGCAGAGATCGCTCAAAATGAGAGATTTTCAGATCGAAACCTGATCACCACCAAGGTGGCTGAGAACGGAGTGTCCTTGCACGACGATGAATTGAATCTGATTGTTGTCGAAACACTGGATCCAATCACACTAAAGCAGGTGATTGGCAGAGCGAGAGTCAACCGCAAGAATCCCAGAGAGATCACGGTTCTTATTCCTGACTACTCTATGACCGACATCGGCAATGCGATCGCAAGTGCAGAGCAGCAAATGAAAATGATCAAAGAGGTCAAAGCAGATCCGGATATGGCATTGGAGTATGCAGCGAAGTATCCTGCACTCGTATATTACGACAGCAAAGTAAAGCACCCTGTTGTAAATACAATGGCAGAAAAGGCGCTTGCGTATCAGATCGACTTTCTCAGAGGCTTGCGAAAAGACTCCGAAAAGCCTCATGCCTTTGCCCAGGCTGTCCTTGAACTCTATGGCAAAAAGCCAGTCATCTCAGACGATATGTTCCTGTACTATGACAGAATCCTTGACTTTAAGACGAAGGCTGCGGAGGCTTTTGATACATACAAGAACTCTGAGAAGAACGCCGAGTGCCTTGACAGCCTCAAAGCAAAGCTGAAGGTTGCCTGCAACAGCACCAAGGTTTACAATGATGGCAAACAGCTCATCAGCAACATTCAAATCAGTACGGTCAATGACATACTGAAGGCAGCAGGAATTGCGTACGAAATAAAGGCAAAAGTTGAAGTTTTCAACATAGCCTCTGTCTAATTATACCATTACCTATAGGCACTTGTCAATAGAGGAGAATGACTTTTCTATTGACAGGCGCTATTATTTCAGTTGTATACTATAGTCATGACAGAATAATCTGGCTATATCTAAAAGGAGGAATTTAACATGGAAACACCTAAATTTACTGGACGAAACGTCCCTATTACCGAAATCGCAAAAGCAACCGGCAAGAGCCAGCAGTTTATACGCATTGGCATTCAGAAACGTATCCTTCAATTTGGATATGCCCTCAAACAAGAAGGATCCAGCGAATACAATTACTTCTGCCCAGACAAAAAGGTATGGGAGGAGACCGGCTATTTTAAGGATATGAGCAATGACGACGTAGTATAAAGTTGTTTAAGGCAAAGAAGGGAGATGATGCCAATGAAACTGGGAAACGGCGTTGGCACAGTTTATAAGCTGTCCGGCAAAAGACGTAATCCGTATATCGTACGCAAAACAGTAGGATGGGAGATCGATGTGGAAACCGGCAAGTGCAAACAAGTCTGCGTTACCATCGGTTATGCTCCGACAAGAGCAAAAGGTCTTGAAATGCTTATGGAGTACAACAAAAATCCATATGACATTGCGGTATCAAAAATCACTTTTTCTGAGGTGTTCGACAAATGGGCATCTGAGAAATTTCCGACGATCTCGGAATCGAATGTAAAGGGCTATCAGGCATCCTATAAGGCTTGTCAGCCGCTGCACAACCGAGTGTTCAAGGATCTGAAACTGATGGATCTGCAGAGCGTTGTAGACACCTGCGGAAAGAATTATCCCACACTTCGTAAATTGAAGGTGCTGCTGAACCAGATGTACGACTATGCCATGAAGTACGAGCTTTGCAGCAAGGACTATTCACAGTACGTGAATATCCAGAAATTCAAGAACAAGAATCCAAACAAAATGGATCGCACGCCGTTTACAGAAGGTGAGATCCAGGCTCTTTGGATGCAGAAGGACGATATCTATGCGCAGATCGTACTGATGCTGATCTACAGCGGTGTGCGTGTGTCAGAACTGCTCGACTTGAAACGTGAGGATGTTCACATAGACGAGCATTGTTTCAACGTTGTGCATAGCAAGACCAGCAGTGGCATCAGAATGGTTCCGATACATGACAAGACCTATCCCATATTCCAAAAGTGGTATGAAGAGGGCTGTGAGTATTTGCTGCACACACCCGATGGAGGTCACTTTACATATCGCAACTACTACGATTCCTATTGGACTCCTATCATGAAACGCATTGGATGCACGCACAAACCCCACGATACCCGTCATACCTGCATCTCGATGATGACCGAGAAAGAGGTATCACCTACGCTGATAAAGAAGATCGTCGGTCATTCGGGTGCTATGTCATTGACCGAGAAGGTCTATACGCACGTTAATGTGCAGGAGCTGTTGGAGGCTATTAACAAGATTTAGGGTATAAAAATAACCGCTGAGGGATTGTCTCTCAGCGGTTATTTTTTATGTAATCAGTTCTTAAAGTCACTAATAAATTTTAAAAATTCATTTTCTGTTAGCATATATACATCCTTAAAGTAATAACCTACATACTTACTTAAATATGGTGGTGTATAACGATTATTAGGACATTCGTGAATGCGTCTGAATTCGTCAGGATTCTTTTCTCTACTCACTACAGCAATATAAGTAAAATGAGTCCGGGCAAATTCTGTAACATCATCACCAAACACATCTTTACGCGAAAAAGAAGATAACGTAAGCAATAGCCATAAGCTTCCAAACATTTTCTGACGGATTGAAGCCAACACATCACTATTTAGTTCTTTTCCTTTCTTGGTGTTTTTATATATTGGACAGTTTTTGAATTCAATAAGAAACCACTCATTATTTTGATTAACACAGATTGCGTCTACTGCTTTTGGCTGTTCAAAGTATTTAAGACGACGCTCATTTTTCATATAATGAAGAAAAGGCATTGTCATATCATCAAGCTTAACGGTATCCATGTTATTATATTTTCCATCATAAAGATAGACAAGCGATTCTTTATTACTATCATCAAGTGAAGCATCGCACATATTTGAAATAATATCCGTGTCATTCAAACTCAGTAATGATTTGAAAATATCACAAAAATCTACAAAAAACTTACTTCGGATTGTTTTATATACTGGTTTAGTTTTCGCCATTTTGTTGCTCCATATCGAATTCAAATTCTAAATCAGCAATTTTAAATGTGCCAGTAGAAAGATTCCTTTTCAATTCATCCGAATTATTATCAAAACTCTTCATTATGATGCCTTTTTCGTTTGATTCAGGCATATAATAATTAACTTTATCCCATATATCGTACTTTTTCATGAAGAAATTCAAGGATTCGAGGAACTGGAAACTGTGTGTGACAATGAGAATGGTCAAATCAAAATATTTTTGAAGAGCAACAATAAGTTCGGCGTAGATAATTTGCCATTCAGAATGGAGATGGATCTCAGGTTCGTCAAGAATAAGAATATCTTTTTTCTTCAGTACACCTGTTTCAAGCATTCTTTCGATGAGAGCAAAAGATTTAAGACCAGCTGAAATGTTTCTGAAATCAAAATCCACACCATTTTCACTGTAATAATACTTACCATGACTGATTACAGTATCACCGGCATAGGCTCTTTTCAAAACCTTTCTGATTTCATCGAGTTCTTTTTTGTTTATAACGGTTTCAAGAATGTTGGACATTGAGTCTTCATTTATGTCTGCCTGTGCTTTTATTATTGCACTAATCACATTTCTGTCCATAGGATTTAGGGCAGATAAGAACCATGATACATTCGTTAGGTTAAGCCAATCCAGTACAAATGGGTTATTGATATAGTATGCAGAATGCTCAATGGGTTCATCTAACTCACAGGAGCAGGATTTTTTATTTAATAGAATTGTATCGCTTTTTCCCTTTATTTCTGCAGTAACAGAACTTTTGCCTGTTGAATTCAAATTCTTGATCTGCCCATTCATAACAAGATTAAAGTAGCGGAATACATATTCGTTCAAAATATCTTTTTCCGGTAGGTTTAAGTATTCAACCAGAGAAGCTACCTTGTTCTTTGTAACTTTTATGGGGTAATTTTCCTCAAGATATTTTTTTACATCTTCAACAGAAAAATCTTCAGCCTGAGAAGTGATAAAGGACATTGTGCTATCATTGTCAAGGAGTCTAACCGGCACATCCATGGAGTTTATATTCGACAAGATAAAATTCTTAAACCTTGAATCTTTCTGCATACTGATTTTTGTCTTATAATCATATAGAGCATTATAAAAGGAAAAAAGCGACTTGCCAATCGTACTCTTACCAGTGTTATTGTCACCGCAAATGACAGTGATCCCATCAAGTTTTATATCCGCTTTTTTGATTTTACCGAGATCCTTCAACTTGAAATCCATACAATCACTCCTCCTCTTCTTACTAAAAAGCGAATCATACAACATATCATGCTGCATCAAAAAATACCGCTATATAATATTATGAGCAGATATGCTGTAAATACTCGTATAAACCAAAAAAGCACTCACCACAGAGGGTGAATGCCTTTCTTTTTTTGTTAGTTACCTGTTAGTTACGTGTTAGTTACCGCCTAAATAACACCCTATTTTAGGCAAAATCGAAACGACAAAAACGACGCAAAACAGGTGATTTTCAGCACTCCCAAACGGGATAAAATTATCTCTTTGAGAACTGCGGTGCACGACGTGCAGCCTTCAGACCGTACTTCTTACGTTCCTTCATTCTCGGGTCACGAGTGAGGAAGCCAGCCTTCTTCAGAACCGGACGCAGTTCCGGACTGAATACCAGCAGAGCACGGGAGATGCCGTGACGGATCGCACCAGCCTGACCGGTGACACCGCCGCCGGTAACTGTGCAGATAACGTCCAGCTTGTCCATGTTGTCAGTCAGATTCAGCGGCTGACGAACGATCAGCTTCAGAGTATCCAGACCAAAGTATTCGTCAATGCTTCTGCCGTTGATCGTGATGCTGCCGTTGCCCGGATACAGACGAACTCTTGCAACAGAGTGCTTACGTCTGCCGGTACCATAATAGTATTTTACCTTAGATTCGTACATCTTTTCTGCTCCCTTCTCTTAGAACTCGCAAACTTCCGGCTTCTGAGCCGCCTGCTTGTGCTCTGCACCCTTGTAAGCGTGCAGACGCTTCAGCTGGTTTGCACCCTGAGTGTTGTGCGGGAGCATGCCCTTAACAGCGATCGTCATTGCTTCATCTGCTTTTTCTTCCATCATAACCTTATACTGTGTCTTCTTCAGACCACCGATCCAACCGGTGTGCCAGTAATAGAACTTCTTTTCCAGCTTGTTGCCGGTCAGAACTGCCTTGTCACAGTTGATGATGATTACGTTATCACCGCAGTCAACGTGCGGTGCGAATGTGGGCTTGTGCTTACCACGCAGCAGGTGTGCAGCCTTTGCAGCGACACGGCCCAGCGGCTTGCCGGCAGCGTCCAGCACATACCACTTGCGATCTACTTCGCCAGCCTTCGGCATAGTTGTTGCCATAGTCAATTCCTCCATTGAAACTTCTATCAAAAATAATCTCGATCCAGCCAAAAAGCAGGATCAGGCAGAGGGCAGTTGGGTTAGACTGCACTGCCGGCATTTCGCAAGATTATAACCGGTCTCTCTGACAGTACAAGAACTATTATACCATAGATTCAGCGGAAATGTCAAGCGGAAATCCGCAGTTTTTTTTCGATTTTCAGAGGAAATCCGCTGTGGATTTTGTGCATATTGCCATTTTGCCGCCGAAACCGGACTGTCGGCTTGCAATTTTTCAGGAACTGCGATATAATAGTATATCAGAACATGCCCCGCCAAACTGGGAACATGCTCGGCAGATCTCTTCCGGAACGGAGGTATCAGAAAATGGCACAATCCAAGACGACCGGCGGCGAGGGGATCGTTTACCTGACACGCCGTGCCTATGAAAGCGGCGAGATCCGCCTGCTGCTGCGGACAGATGCTGTCTGTGCAGAACGGGATACCGGCTGGCAGCTGTTACAGGGCAGCGAAACCGGACTGGAACTGTCCAATCCGGAAAACGGGCTGCTGGTATCCGTCGCCAGAGCACTGGAACTGGAACCGAAGCTGACACCGCTTCTGGGGGTATCTTCTGCCCCGTGCAGGGCGGCATATGCCTATGACGAAAAAAACGGCGGGTTTGTTCCCACGGCGTATCCCGCGGACATTCCCACCGAATTTTAAGGCAACACCGCACAAAGAGCGTCTGGCGACTTTGCACGCCATCTGCTTGCAAATTTCTCGTCATATTTCACAAAAATGCTCGTGAATACATCCAGTATTCACTCCGCTTTTTGCTTCATCTGACGAAAAATTTGACGACGCATCTGTCGCACAATCTTTGTGCGGTATTGCCCTAAGAAAAAGCGATTTACAGAATTGCCGGCAGTGCTCCGGTAATAATATGACTTGGGTCTGCGTTGGCGAGGATCATGTAGTACACCAGACACGCAAGCATACATATAATAAAAAAAGCGACAACAACACGCAGCCGGAAACGCAGAAATGGCTTCGGCTTGTGAATATCATCAACACGGTGCAGCTGCTTTTGTCTTTTACGCATTGCGGAACTCCTTTCAACAGGTTTGAAACGTATGCTACTATTATAAACGATAAAGCGGCATTTTGCAAGTGTTTTTTGCAGGGGCAACACTGAAATCTTTCGGTAATTCCAACAAAGGAGAAAACTTATGTGTGGTTTTGTAGGATTCACCAATCATATTGACAACTCGAACGTGGTTCTCGGAGAGATGCTGGATAAGATTAAGCACCGCGGACCGGACGCAGAGGGTACTTATATTGACGAAGACATTGCACTGGGACACCGCCGCCTGAGCATCATCGATGTTTCCGAGGCAGGCACACAGCCGCTGTACAGCGAGGACGGCAATCTGGCACTGCTGTTCAACGGCGAGATCTATAACTATCAGGAGATTCGTGCCCGTCTGATCGAAGCCGGCTATCACTTTGCCACACAGACAGACTCCGAGGTACTGATCTATGGCTATCAGGAATACGGTGCAGACCTGCTGCAACAGCTGCGGGGCATGTTCTCCTTTGTCATCTGGGATAAGCGGGAGAAAAAACTCTTTGGAGCACGGGACTTTTTCGGCATCAAGCCCATGTACTATGCCCAGATGGGAGAAACGTTCCTGTTCGGCTCGGAGATCAAGAGCTTTCTGTGCCACCCGCATTTTAAAAAGGTACTGAACACCGCCGCACTGGAAAACTATCTGACGTTCCAGTACTCGCCCTGTGACGAAACCTTTTTCCAAGGAGTGTATAAGCTGCCGCCGGCACACTATTTCACCTATCAGGACGGCAAATTTACCATGAAGCGGTACTGGGACGTTCACTTCAAGGCAGACCAGAAGCCGGATCTGGACACATGGGTGAACCGCATTTCGGATACGTTCCACGACAGCGTAGAGGCTCACAAGATCGCCGATGTAGAAGTTGGCTCGTTCCTGTCCAGCGGCGTGGATTCCAGCTATGTGGCAGCCATTGCCAATGTGGATAAGACATTCACGGTCGGCTTCGGTACAGAAGAACGCTATAACGAGATCGGCTGGGCAAAGGGCTTCTCCGAGGCAATCGGCAAGAAGAACTATAACAAAGTCATCACACCGGAAGAATACTGGGAAAAGCTGCCCATGATCCAGTACCACATGGACGAACCGCTGGCGGATCCGGCAGCGATCGCCCTATACTTCGTGTGCAATCTGGCTTCCCAGTCCCTGAAAGTCGTGCTCTCCGGCGAGGGTGCCGACGAGATCTTCGGCGGCTACAACGTCTACAGCGAACCGGGCGGGTCTGCCTATGATAAGCTGCCCCGCGGACTGCGTCGCGGCATCGGACACATCGCAGAGAAAATGCCGGCACACCGCGGCAGAAACTTCCTCGTCCGCAAGGGTAAGGATCTGGAAGAACGCTTTATCGGCAACGCCTATATGTTCACACCGGAGGAACGCAAGGCACTGCTGAAGATCCGCACCAACGCTCCCGATCCCATGGCAATCACCAAGCCGTTCTATGACAAGGTGCAGGATCAGGACGATGTGACAAAGATGCAGTATCTGGATCTGCACATGTGGATGGCAGGGGATATTCTGCTGAAAGCCGACAAGATGAGCATGGCGAATTCGTTGGAACTGCGTGTGCCGTTTTTGGATAAAAAGGTCATGGAACTGGCAGAGCAGATCCCCACACGGTACCGCGTCACCCGCGAAGCCGTTACCGACGAAAAGACGCCGTATATCACCAAGTACGCCATGCGTCTGGCTGCCAAAAAGGACACTCCGCCCCAGACTGCAAAGACCGCAGCCAAGAAGAAGCTGGGCTTTCCGGTACCGATTCGGGTTTGGCTGAAAGAAGACAAATACTACAGCATTGTGCGGGAACGCTTTGAGAGCGACGAGGCAAACCGGTTTTTCCACACCGAAAAGCTGGTGCATCTGCTGGACGATCACCGTGCAGGCAAGGCAGACAACAGCCGGAAGATCTGGACACTGTATATGTTCCTGGTATGGTACCAGATCTATTTTCCGGAGGCATGCGGAGCATAAAGGTAAAGGAGCGGCAGAACAAAAATGGCAAGTCATGTAACCTATGCCTATATCCGGCAGAATCCCGATATTCGGGAATATATCCGCCGTGCCGATATGTCCCTTGCGGCGATCGGCTATACCGAGCATTCCTTTGCTCATGTGGAAAAGGCGGCACACAATGCGGCAATGATTCTGGAAACCCTGAACTATCCGCCGCGGCAGGTGGAACTGGCGAAAATCGCCGGCTTTCTCCACGACATCGGAAACGTCATCAACCGGAATGACCACGCCCAAAGCGGTGCAGTCATGGCATTTCGTCTGCTGGACCGGCTGGAAATGCCGGTAGACGAGATCTGTTCTATCATCTCGGCGATCGGCAACCACGACGAGGGCACTGCCCAGCCGGTAGATGCCATTTCCGCTGCCCTGATCATTGCAGACAAGACGGACGTTCGCCGCAGCCGCGTGCGGAACACCGACTTTATGACTTTCGATATTCACGACCGTGTGAATTATGCGGTGGAATACTCCAACCTGCATTTCAGCGAGGACAAAAAGTCGCTCGTTCTGGATCTGACCATTGACACGGAGATCTCCTCTGTGCTGGAATATTTCGAAATTTTCATGGAACGCATGCTGCTTTCCAAGCGTGCTGCCCTGTTCTTTGATAAAAAGTTCAAGATGTACATCAACGGCAGCAGTATTTTGTAAAGACAACTCCGCTGGCTCCCAGCGGTATTGCCATAAATTCCCGAAGCCGATGCACGACTTCGGAGAAAACAACGGAGGTACAATATCATGATTTCACCGTATCCGCATCTGATTGATTTGAACGACTATCCTGTTTCGTGGTGGAAACAGGTGGTGGATCTGGGGGAACAGATCAAAAATCACCCCGAAATTTACGCCGGTGCATGCAGCAACAAGATCATGGCGACCTTGTTCTATGAGCCGTCCACCCGCACCCAGATGTCTTTCCAGACCGCAATGCTGCGTCTGGGCGGCAGACTGATCGGGTTCGACAATCCGGCAAACTCCTCGGTATCCAAGGGCGAAACTCTGAAAGATACTACAAAGATCGTCAGCGGCTACGCAGATATTCTGGTGATGCGTCATCCGGTAGCCGGTGCGGCAAAGGCAGCTGCCCTGTCCGCAGACTGTCCGGTCATCAATGCCGGCGACAGCGGACACCTGCACCCCACCCAGACCTTGACCGACCTGCTGACCCTCCAGTGTGAAAAGGGCAGACTGGATCACCTGACCATTGGTCTGTGCGGCGACCTGATCAACGGCAGAACCGTGCATTCTCTGTTGAAAGCAATGTCCTGCTTCGAGGGCAATCACTTCATTCTGATCTCCACACCGGAACTGGGACTGCCGTCCTATGTCAAGGATATTCTGAACGCCAGCAACTGTGACTTTGAGGAGGTTTCTTCCCTGGAAGAAGTTCTTCCGAAGCTGGACGTTCTGTACATGACACGGATCCAGCAGGAGCGTTTTGCCAGCCGCGAGGAATATCTGGCACAGAAGGACACCTATATCCTGACCACCAAGAAGATGCAGGCAGCCAAGAAAGACCTGGTCGTGCTGCACCCGCTGCCCCGCGTGGACGAAATCGAAGTGGCTCTGGACGAAGACCCCCGTGCGATGTACTTCAAGCAGGCAAAGTATGGCATGTACGTCCGCATGGCACTGATCATAACCATGCTGAATCTGGACACCCACACCACACTGCTCCGCGGCAAGACGTTCCCCGGTGCAGTCTGCAAGAATCCCAACTGTATTACCCACACTGAAACCTATCTGCCTAAGAGCTTTATTTCCCTCGGAAATTCTCTGTTGGAGTGTGAGTTCTGCAATGAACGGCTGTTGATGGAACACTGATCGGAACAGTATTTTTCCTGTCATTTCCAAAAAGCACGATTTCCCACCGCGGAAATCGTGTTTTTTTGCACAAAAATATAGATGAAAAAAGATGAATCTATACAAGTTTTTCACGAATCCGGTTAATCTTTTGTAAATCCACTTGCCAAGAAAATCGGTTTGTGCTATACTAAAGGGGAAGAAAAGGGAACGCCGTCAGCAATTCCATGCAAACTTTATGCAGCGTTTCCCTAAGGCAATACCGCACAAAGAGCGTCTGGCGACTTTGTACGGTATTGCCCTAAGCTTTGGAAAATCGATGGCGGCAGACTTATGCCGGCAGGCGGAACCGTTTTGCGGCGATGCTGCAAATGCCGAATGCGGGAATGCACAGCAAAAACCACAGTCCCGAAAAGGGCAGGCAGATCTGTCCGTAGAGGTTCAGCGGCATGCTGCTGTAGTCCCAGACGTTCCAGCCCATGACCAGATTGTCCGCCACCCCAACGGTGAATTCCAGTGCCGTGATCAGCAGTGCTCCGCAAAGGCATTGTAGCAGCAGCGTTTTCGGCGGTGCTGCCGCGTGGAGCAGATACAGTCCCACCGCAGCCGTACCGCCGGTGAGCGTCATGGTCCAGTGGGTGTACCCGCGGCAGACGATCTCCAACAGACTGTAGACAAACGCCCCCAGCAGGAAGAACCAGCAGAGTTCGTAGAATCGGATATGCAGCTTCAAAAAAATCACTTCCTGTTTCGTGTGTATGCATAAACGTAGTCTGTGCAGAATGGGAGAAAATATGCGGCTGGAGTTTCCAGTCCAAAGCGATCTGTTCAAGTTTTATTTTTTGGAGGTATCAATATGCGAAAAAGTGGTATTTTGATGCACATTTCCAGTTTGCCGTCAGAATTCGGCATCGGAAAGCTGGGCGATTCTGCCTATATGTTTGCCAATTTCCTGCGGGACTGTGGTGTGCAGGTGTGGCAGATCCTGCCGCTGTCGCCGACCAGCTACGGCGATTCCCCGTACCAGTCCTTTTCCGTCCACGCCGGAAATCCCTATTTCATTGATTTCCAGCGGCTGGAAAAGCAGGGCTATCTGGCACCGCCGGATTACGAGGACATTGTCTGGGGCGAAGACCCGCGTCGGGTAGACTATGCCCGCGTGTATAATTATTGTTTCCACGTGCTGCGGACGGCATTTTCCCGTTTCCGGAAAGAGGATAAAGCCTATCTGGAATTCTGCGAAGCCCAGAAGTACTGGCTGCCGGACTATGCCCTGTTTATGGCGTTGAAAGATGCCCATGACGGCAAGCCGTGGTACCAATGGGAAAAGCCGCTGGCAATGCGGGAACCGAAGGCACTGGAAAAGGCAAAGGAAACCTATGCGGAACAGATCAGCTTCTACACTGTGCTGCAATTCTGGTTCTATCAGCAGTGGGGTCAGCTGAAAGCGTACTGCAACCAGAATGGCATTTCCATTGTCGGCGATATTCCCATTTACGTGGCATATGACAGCGTTGATGTGTGGGTGAATCCGGAACTGTTCCTGCTGGACAAGACCAGAACGCCTATCGATGTGGCAGGCTGTCCGCCGGACGTGTTCTCACCTACCGGTCAGCTGTGGGGCAATCCGCTGTATGACTGGAAGTATCATCAGAAAACCGGTTTTGCATGGTGGATCCAGCGGCTGAAAAGTGCATCCACACTGTACAACACCGTGCGTATCGACCACTTCCGCGGCTTCGAAAGCTTTTATGCGATCCCCTACGGCAAAAAAACTGCCGAGGTGGGCGAGTGGCGTAAGGGCCCGGGCATGGCTCTGTTCCAAGCTGTCAAGGAAGCACTGGGCGACCTGTCGATCATTGCGGAAGATCTGGGCTTTGTGACACCGGAAGTGCGGAAGCTGCTGGAGGATTCCGGCTATCCGGGCATGAAAGTATTGCAGTTTGCCTTTGACGATGATCCCAAGAGCACCTATCTGCCCCAGAACTACACCACGACCAACTGCGTTGCCTACACGGGCACGCATGATAATATGACGCTCCGCGGCTGGATCCACGGCTCGCCGGCAAAGACCATTGCCTTTGCGAAGCGGTATCTCCACTGCCGGAGTGCCAACGACCTGCCGGCTGCCATTCTGCGGCTGACATGGAGCAGCACGGCAAACCTCGCCGTGGCACAGATGCAGGACTTTCTGGACGCAGGTCCGGAGGGCCGCATGAATACGCCGTCCACGACCGGCGGCAACTGGCAGTATCGGACACTGACCAGCGATTTCAACCCCAGACTGGCAAAGCGGATCTACCAGCTGAATGAACTGTTCAACCGTCTGCCGGAAGAATCCCTGCAAAAGCCGGTGTCCAAAAAGCGGCAGAAAGCAGCGGCAAAAGCAGCAGCCAAGGCGGCTGCCGGAACGAAACCTATGGAGAAAAAGGAGAAGAAGTCATGATGAAGAAAGAAGCATTGAAAACCGGTATCCTGAACGCCCTCCACGGCGTAGACCCGAAAACCGCTACCCCGCAGCAGCTGCATCAGGCACTGGGCGAAACTGTCATGGAAGCCATTGCACCGGATTGGAAAAAGAGCATGGACGCTCACGAACACAGCCGCCGTGCCTGCTATTTCTCTATGGAATTTCTGGTGGGACGTGCCGTTTACAACAACCTGCTGGTGCTGGACGTGATGCAGGAGGCAGAGGAAGCCTTTGCAGAACTGGGCGTTTCCCTGTCTGATCTGGAAGTGATCGAAGATGCAGCACTGGGCAACGGCGGTCTGGGCAGACTGGCTGCATGCTTTTTGGACAGTGCGGCAACACTGGATCTGCCGCTGGACGGCTATGGCATTCGCTATAAGTACGGTCTGTTCAAGCAGTACTTCGAGGACGGCTGCCAGAAGGAAGTGCCGGACGATTGGATGCGTTACGGTGATGCGTGGTCTGTCCGTCGGGAAGAAGATGCCGTGCTGGTAGAATTTGCAGGACAGACCGTTCGTGCCGTGCCCTATGACATGCCGGTCATTGGCTGCAAGACCAAGCACATCGGCAATCTGCGGCTGTGGCAGGCAGAGCCGGTGCACACCTTTGACTTCGACCTGTTCAACCAGCAGAAGTATCTGGAAGCTGCGGCAGAAACCGTGTATGCAGAGGACATTTCACGGGTGCTGTACCCCAGTGATGACACATGGGAGGGTAAGAAGCTGCGTCTGAAACAGCAGTATTTCTTCTGTGCCGCATCTTTGCAGGACATTCTGAAAAAGCATAAGGCTGCCTATGGCACGCTGGACAATCTGGCAGACAAGCTGGCGATCCAGCTGAACGATACCCATCCGGTCATCTCTGTACCGGAACTGGTGCGTCAGCTGATGCTGCCGGAAAACGGCTATACATTCGAGCGGGCGTTCGGCATGGCACGGCAGATCTTCCACTACACCAATCATACCGTTATGCCGGAAGCACTGGAAAAGTGGGACTGCAATCTGGTGCAGCAGCTGCTGCCGGCAGTCTATGACATCATTCTGCGAATCGAGGAACAGTTCATGACCGAGATGTACCAGAAGGGTGTGGACAAGGCACAGGCAAACCGCATGAAGCTGGTGCAGGACGGCATGGTGCACATGGCACGGATAGCAGTGTATGCTTCGGCACACACCAACGGCGTTGCGGCAATCCATACCGAAATTCTGAAGGATTCCGTGCTGAAAGACTGGTATCAGGTTTATCCGGAACGGTTCCAGAACAAAACCAACGGCATCACCCAGCGTCGCTGGCTGGCTCTGTGCAATCCGGAACTGTCCGGTCTGCTGACCGAACTGCTGGGTTCTGATGACTGGAAGATTCACCTGGACGACCTGAAGCAGCTGGAACGCTACGCCGACGATACCGCTGTACTGGAGCGTTTTCTGGCAATCAAGCAGACCAAGAAGGAACAGCTTGCTGCATATATCGCAGAAAAAGAGGGCGTACAGATCGACCCGCAGTCGATTTTCGACATTCAGATCAAGCGGCTGCATGAATATAAGCGTCAGCTGCTGAATGCGTTCTCCATTCTGTATCTGTACTTCGGACTGAAAGACGGCAGCATTGCGGACATCACACCGGTGACATTCCTGTTCGGTGCAAAGTCTGCTCCGGGCTATCGCCGTGCCAAGGCGATCATCAAGTTTATCCACGAAGTGGCAAAGCTGGTGGAAGCAGATCCGCTGGTTTCGCAGAAGATCAAGGTGGTATTCGTTTCCAACTACAACGTTTCCTATGCGGAAAAGCTGGTAGCTGCGGCAGACGTTTCCGAGCAGATCTCCACCGCCGGCACAGAGGCTTCCGGCACCGGCAACATGAAGCTGATGCTCAACGGTGCAGTGACACTGGGTACCTATGACGGTGCCAACATCGAGATCGTGGAAGAAGCCGGCGAGGAAAACAACTACATCTTTGGTGCAAAGGTAGAGGAACTGGAACAGATCATGCCGACCTACGACAGCCGGAAGCTGTTCTCCGAGAACGAAAAGATTCGCCGCGTGGTAGAAACCCTGATCGACGGCACCTGCTGCGACGGCGGCAGCGGCGATTTCCGCGAACTGTACTATTCTCTGCTGGACGGTGCCAGCTGGCATGCACCGGATAACTACTATCTGCTGGGCGATCTGGAATCCTATGTGGCTGCAAAGCTTCGCTGCAACGGCGACTATACAGATCGTATGGCATTTGCCAAGAAGCAGTGGTTGAATATCTGCAACGCTGGCAAGTTCAGTTCCGACCGCACCATTGCAGACTATGCAGAAAACATCTGGAACATTCAGGCAGTCACAGTAGACTGATCGGTACGGCATTCTGGGAGGTGCTGTAAATGGGCGGCGTGATCTCATTTTTCATTTTCTTCCTGCTGGGCATTCTGGATACCGTTTTTGCAGTGAAGCTGAATCTGTCGCCGTGGAAGTTCCTGCTGGCGGGAAACCCGCGGCTTCCGGACGGCACGCGGCTGTATGATATGGAATGCTTTCAGCGGGCGGCGGGCATGCTCTGTGCCATTTATGCCGGTGTCTTCTACATGACGGCACTGTTTGTTCTGCTGACACAGATTCTGTGCGTGATGCCCAATGCACTGATGGCAGGCATGCTGTATATACACGGGGCAGTGCTGACAATGACAGCATTCGGTCTGCTGGCGTATCTGGACAGCTCTTGTCAGGTGCAGCCGCAGACGGAAAAACTGTCAGAGTAAAATCACATCAAAAACAAAAAACGCTATGGTACGCAAAGTACCATAGCGTTTTTGTTTTAGGGCAATACCGCACAAAAATCTGCAAGCAGATTGCGTGCAAAGCCGTCAGGCGGGCTTTGTGCGGTGTTGCCTTAGGCTTAAAGTAAACTCAATCCATTTTCTTGCCGCAGGAGCCGCAGAACTGGCTGTCCAGTGGGTTCATGGCACCGCAGTGCGGGCAGAACTTCACGGTAGAAGAATCATCGGTCTTGGGAGCATGGCTTTCGCCGGACATTTCGGTGTAGCGGAGTTCCGGTTCAGCCGGTGCATTGTCCGGAGCCTGCGGAGCAGGTACTTCCGGTGCGGGAGCATCGGGGACAGGTGCACTGACGGCAGTAGCCTTTTTCTTTTTGGACTTGACTGCCGCGTTGGTGCAGATGCCGATCACCGTAAAGAGTACGCCATATGCCGCCGGAATCAGCGTTGCCAGAGCGACCGGTTTCAGCAGTATCGGTAGCCCTGCCTTGGAGAAGATCAGTGCATCTGGTATGTGGAACGCCTCCACCAGCAGCAGGGTGACACCACTTGCCGCCAGTACCAGCAGGCCGGGAATTGCCACTGCCAGACCGTAGGCGGTGAACATTCTGCCCTTGTGCCAGTGCTTTTTCACTGCCAGCACCAGCCACAGCACGAAGCATGCCACTGTCAGCACACCAAAGGCGATCATGCCGGACAGATTGCACAGCTGCCGTGTCAGGAATTTGCCGAAGCCGGAACCGATCGTGTGCTGCAACATGCTGTTCCAGCCGTTGAGGTCGTCGCCCATGGTCCAGTTCAGGGATTTCCGGTCAGCTTCCGCAAAGACCACATGGGTTTCCTTTGTCAGCTTGCTGCCCAGTTCCTCCTGCAACAAGTCCGCCACATCGTCCGGCTGTAACTGCGGCAGTTCGGAGTTGTCGCCGGTCATGTATGTACTCAGGTCGTCCAGATAGTCACAGAGGAACTGATTGCACTCCGGCATGGTCACCAGCTTTTCGGCATATTCCTCTGTCAGATTGGGAGCGTCCCAGAAGTACCAGTCATACAGGCACTTGCCAATGGGCTGCTCCTTTCCGTGGTCGGAAAGCTGCATCTGGGACAAGTCCATTTTCGCTATTGCCGCGGACAGTGTTTTCTGGGGCAGTACGCTGTTTAAGATCGAACTGCACAAAAAGCAGATGCCGAAGAGCAGCGTCAGCAGAAACAGCAGGATCGAACCGAAAACGGCTCCGGCCCGTGTGGGCTGCTTCTGTTTCTTTTCCTTTTTGGGAACTGCCTCGGATTCGGCAGTCGTGTTGGATCCTTCTTTTGCCATGTCCATTCCTCCTGTTCGGCAGCACCGCATAAGCAGTACTATGGAATTGTTTTGTTTCTATGAAAAAATTATAGCATACAAAACTGCCTCGAATGTGTATTTTCTGAAAATTTTAGGACAATACCGCACAAAGTCGCCAGACGCTCTTTGTGTGGTATTGCCTTAGCATCATGCAAACAGCTCCCAGCCGCGAATCCGTTCCCGCATCTCGTCAATGCCCAGCACCCCGCAGGCGAACCCCTTTTTCACCAGTTCTTCCGGCAGGTACTCGTCGTACTTTTCAAAGACAGGTACTTCGTTGGGGTAGACCAGTTCCATCGGATCCAGCGGCTTGCGTTCCTGTTCCAGCAGCACGCGGAAAAAAGTCCGCTTGTCCGCCTGCATTTTGAACTGGATAAAATAGGGACGGGAGGGTGCCAGTCCGGTCAGCTTCAGAGCACCGGCACAGCGGCACTTGAGAAACCGTTCCATTGCCAGAAAGGCATACGATCCCAGCCACGGAAACAGGCACCACATGTCACCGCCCAGACAGATCAGCGGCTCCTCTGTGACACCGGAGTTCCGAGCCACATGCCGTGCCAGCTGTAGGCGGCATACGGCATTTTTCATCAGATAGGGATAGGATTTCTGTTCCTGCAATACCAGCCGCATGCGTTCCAGCACCTTCGTGTGAATATCGCCGGGGCATTCGCCGAAGTAGGCGGGAACTTTCCCCTTGACCTGTTCGCAGTACACCGTGTGCCGCTGGTGATCCACTTCTTCCACCACCCAGACGTGACCGGCAATGGCGATCTTTTCTCCAGCCGGCGGGGGCTGTACAATGGTGCCCAGTTCCTGCGAGTTCCAGCGGACAGTGTACTCCTCGTTTTCCTGAAAGACGGCGTAGAACTTGTAGGAACTGGTGAGCCGTTCGCCGGCAATGCCCACGATCAGGCCGCCGGTTTCCGTGCGTTCTATGTGGTCGATTTCCAGCAGGTGCCGCAGCAGCAGCTTGAAGTCCTCCTGTGAAACGCGGTGGAAATAGCTGAGTGTCAGTACGCGGGAAGCCAGAGCCGCCGGTGTCAGCTCACCGCAGGAGGCGAGCGTGCACATGGTCTGGTGATACAGCAGGCTGTAGGGCAGCCGATCCAGTCGGGGCGGCTCTACCCAGCGTTCCTCCAGATAGACCTGTACCAAAGCGATGCCCTGTAACAGCTTCCATGGGATCGTGGTGGGCAGCAGGGCACGTGGCTCCGGCGGCTCCTCCCGCATGACGAACCACATCTCCGGCGGCAGGTCACGCCGTCCGGTACGCCCCATACGCTGCAAAAAAGAGGACACCGTAAAAGGAGCATCGATCTGGAACGCCCGTTCCAGCCTGCCGATGTCAATGCCCAGTTCCAGCGTGGCAGTGGTGACGGTCGTCAGGAAGGAATCCTCGTCTTTCATTGCCTCCTCTGCTGTTTCCCGATAGGTAGAGGACAGATTCCCGTGGTGAATGAGAAAGCGATCCGGCTCGTGTTTGACCTCGCAGTATTGCCGGAGCGTGGTAGTGACGGCTTCGCACTCCTCGCGGGAGTTGACGAAGATCAGACACTTCTTTCCGCGGGTGTGCTCGAAAATATACCCCATGCCGGGGTCTGCATAGTCCGGAGCCGTGTCGGTTTTCGGGGCGAGTTCCGGCAACGCCTGTGCCGGGGGATTGTCCTCGGCAGCCTGCCGATCCTGCACATAGAAATGTTCCATAGACAGCCGCCAGCGAACGCCCTTGGACTGGATACGGGGAATCACCGTTCCTCTGCCGGTGCCGGCGGCGAGGAATTTGCCGGTAGCTTCCAGATCGCCAATGGTGGCAGAAAGCCCGATGCGGCGGGGATTGACACCAGCCATGCGGCAGAGCCGTTCGATCAGGCAGATGGTCTGCCCGCCGCGGTCGCCACGCATCAGGGAGTGCACCTCGTCAATGACGATAAACCGCAGATCGTGGAACAGCTTGGTAATGGCAGCGTGCTTGTGCAGCAGCATTGCCTCCAGCGACTCCGGCGTAATTTGTAAGATGCCGGAGGGGTGCTTCATCATCTTGGCTTTGTGGGACTGGGAAACGTCACCGTGCCAGTGCCAGACGGGAATGTCTGCTTCGGCACAGAGGTCGTTCAGCCGGAGAAACTGGTCGTTGATGAGGGCTTTTAGCGGGCCAATGTAAATTGCCCCTACCGAAGTGGGCGGGTTCTCGGAAAACAGGGTGAGAATGGGAAAAAATGCCGCCTCGGTCTTGCCGGAGGCAGTGGAGGCGGACAGCAGGACATTTTCGTCTGTGTGGAAAATGGCATCGCCCGCAGCCACCTGAATGGCACGGAGCGATTCCCAGTCGTTCTGGTAGATGAAATCCTGAATAAACGGAGCATAGCGTTCAAAAATAGACATGGAAAAACCTCTTGGGGAACCACGGAATAAAGCTTGTGCGGTATTGCCTTAAATGTCAAACTCTGCAAATTCCGGTGCAACGCTCTGATCGCCCTCCGGCTGTGCCGCGGCGTAGGAGAACTGGTCGGACTGTAAGAGTTCTGCCACATGCATCTGCGGGTTCTGGAAAATGATGTCCAGCAGTTCGATAAAGTCCCGAATCACCTCGCGGGGCGTGATGTGGGAATCTGCCCCGATCCTGCCGAATTCGATCTGCAAAAACAGGATACGATCTTCCTGTGTCAGCGTAGGCGTATACCCGAATAGCTGGGCATGAATTTCCGTCAGCTTTTCTGTCAGCACCAGCAATTCTTCATTGGTCAGGGCGTTCAGGTGGATCACCGGAGCCAGCATATCCCGCATGCCCTCCTGTGCAAAACGTCCCTCTGCCAGGCGGGAACGGAGAGCCTCATAGCTGTACACGCCGCGGCGTGTGTCCTCGATGCACTGGGGTGTACCGCCCATGATGATGCCCAGATACTGTGCCTTGCCCTGCATGGTGTCATTGTACATGGTGAGGATCTTTTCATAGTTGTACTGGCGGGTAATGCTGTGGGGAACTTTGTAGATGTTCACCAGTTCGTCGATCAGCACCAGCATGCCGCTGTAGCCGGCTTTTTTCAGGAACATGGCGAACAGCTTGATATACTCGTACCAGTCATCATCGGTGATAATGATGTTCACGCCCAGTTCTGCCCTGGCTTCGGTCTTGGTATTGTATTCCCCGCGGAACCACTTGACCACCTTTGCCTTGCATTCGTCGTCGCCCTCCCGGTAGGCGTTGTAGTACAGCGTCAGCAGTCTGGCAAAGTCGAACCCGTGCACCATTTCATGCAGTGCTCCGATGACTTCGTAGATTTTTCGTTCCACGGCTTTCCGGAACTGGGGGCCGTTGGTATCCAGACCGGATTCCGCGGCAGTTTCGCTCTGGACGTTGCTGATCCAGCGATCCAGAATCAGCGTCAGTGCACCGCCGTCAGGACGTGTCTTGGTGGACATGTTCCGAATCAGCTCTTTATAGGTTGCCAGCCCCTGCCCCTTGGTTCCCTGTAATCGCCGTTCGGGGGAGAGGTCGGCATCTACGACAACGAAATTTCTGTCCATGACATAGCTGCGAATGGTCTGGAGCAGAAAGCTTTTGCCGCTGCCGTACTTGCCCACGATAAACCGGAACGATGCTCCGCCGTCTGCGATAATGTCCACATCGTGGAGCAGGGCGTTGATCTCCTGTTCTCTGCCTACGGTGATGTAGGGCAGACCGATTCGCGGCACAACGCCGCCTTTCAGGGAATTGATGATCGCCGAAGCGATTCGTTTGGGTATTTTCATGATAACGATCCTTTCTGAAACGGACTGTATGGGCATATTGACAATGAAACAAGCCTCCCCTGAAAGGGAAGGGCATTGCCTTAGTTCTACGGAAAGAATCTCTCTCACCCCAGCAACGCCCGCAGTTCCTCCACATAATCCTCGATCAGTTCCGGCTGGTCGCCGTCGAATAAAATGACCGTGTCGCCGAAGTCATCGAATAACGTTTCGTTGATGTGGTCTACCAGCACCGAGAGCATCACGCCGCCTTGCCGGAGCAGGTCTGCATAGGGCTGGTGTTCCAGCAGACAGTGCAGGAACGCCCGTTCGGTTTCGCTGAGCCGTTTATCTGCGGCAGGTGTTTCCGGTGCAGCCGGTTCTGCCGGTGTTGTTTCCGGAACCGGCAGTTCCGGAGCAGGCTTTGGAGCAGCTTGCAGTTCCGATTCTTCCTCGGTGTCCACCAGCAGCTTGTCCCGTGTGACCTCTGCCGCCTGCCGGATCCCTGCCAGACGGGACAGGTCGAATTCCACTTTCGGAACGGCGTTCTTTTTCTGTTCGTCCAGAAATGCCGCCAGAGTTTTGTCCAGCACCTGCTGGAGATATTTCGGCAGTTCCGTTTCTTTTATGGAGTGGGGATACTGCACCAGCTGCCGCAGCTTCTGGTCAATGGTCTTGACAAAACAGCCCAGCCGTTTCTTTCCCTTTTCCGCGTCGAAATAGGCTTCGCATGTCCACTTGCCGCTGCGGCAGCGGTAAATATGATACGGCGATAAAACATAGTCGCAGTTTCTCTCCGGATCGGTTTCAAAAAACGTGGCATAGTTAAACATGTGGTAGGGGAGCAGCCCCTTTTTTCCGAACAAGTATTCCAGATAGTCGCTCTTTTTCCGGTTCCGGAAGTAGTCGCACATCTGGCGGAAACAGTAGGGCACTGCCTGTTCGATCAGTTCCGTCTGTTCTCTGTAAAACTTGGAACGCTGGAGCCCGTAGCCGGACAAGTCGGAAATCGCCTGAAACAGTTCTGCATCTGTGTGTGTTTCTGCCTCCTGCACCGTCTGAAAGCTTTTGTCGAACCGTGCTTCCGCGGCGTAGTCCTCAGAGAGTTCCGGCAAAAGAGCCTGATCCAGCCCGTAGTAAATGATGTAGTCATGGAGCCATATCGAGAAATAGGGGAAGCGGCATTCCGGCGAAACTGCGGTATAGTCCTGCCGGAACTGCTGTAACATGCGGAATCCGGTTTCCGGATCTGGTACGCCGATCTGGTGCAGCAGCTCATAGCAGTAGAGTTCCGCGTAGCTGGGAGAAGTGCTTTCCACAATGCCCTGCCGCACTTTGGTTCGCCATGTGAAATAGGTGCGAAGCTGTCGGTCGTTCATGTCCCGATAACAGGGATAGCAGGAGGAAAAAGAAGTCTGTTCGGAAAAATCGTCGGTGAAATTCTCCAGCAGCTTTGCCTGCTGATAGAACAGCTGTCTGTAATTATAATGGTATTCTGCCGGATTCCGCATCAGTCGCTTGGCTTCCACCAGCGGTCTGGGCAGAAGCCGCTGCATTTGTGATGCCGTCTGTAAGATCGGCTCGTCGTGATACTCCTGCCGGAGCCGGTCTGCAACATACTTCAGCTTGGGATTGTCTAAAATTTCCTGAATCAGATCTTGTACATCTTCCAGATTTGCCATGCAGTTTCGCCCTTTCTTGATATGGCTGTACTACTTTCAATATACCATATTTTATCGGAAAAGTCAAACGTCACAGCCGCCGCAATGGGAAATCGCTGATGTTTCTCTGAAATTGACATATACTATCGATAATGTGCTGGATACGTTCTCTGCTGATCGCAGGGACGGAAAGCGGATTCTGATAATGATTGTTCCGGAAAACCGGAGAGGGCACAGCGTACCAGAGCATATTCCCATAAAAAGCATAAGCCAAAAAGCGTTTACACAAAAGAATAAAAAGAGTTTTGGAAAAATTATAGAAAAAGAAATCACTTTGTGGTATACTAGAAGCATTCGGGCTTGTGAAAGGGCAATACCGCACAAAGATTGTGCGACAGATGCGTCGTCAAATTTTTTGTCAGATGAAACAAAAAGCGGAGTGAATACTGGATGTATTCACGAGCATTTTTGTGAAATATGACGGGAAATTTGCAAGCAGATGGCGTGCAAAGTCGCCAGACGCTCTTTGTGCGGTATTGCCAAAGGCCTATTTACAAGCACAAAACTGTCGAAAGACGAGGAGGCTCTATATGAGAAAAGTACAGTTTACGGAAACCGTTTTGCGTGATGCAAACCAATCTCTCATGGCAACCCGTCTGCCTTATGCAGACTATGCAGACATTCTGCCTGCAATGGACAAGGCAGGGTATTATTCCATTGAGTGCTGGGGCGGTGCGACCTTTGACTCTTGTTTGCGGTATCTGAACGAAGACCCGTGGGAACGGCTGCGGAATCTCCGGAAGAACCTGCCCAACAACAAGCTGCAGATGCTGCTGCGTGGACAGAACCTGTTGGGATATAAGCACTATCATGATGACGTTGTGGAAAAGTTCATCGAACTGTCCATCAAGAACGGTATCGACATTATCCGGATCTTCGATGCACTCAATGACTTCCGCAACTGCGAAACCGCGTTGAATGCGACCATGAAGTATGCCACCAAGAACACCATTGCCTCCGGCTGTATCTGCTATACCCAGAGTCCGGTGCACACCGTCGAAAAGTATGTGGAAATGTGCAAGGAACTCAAGCGTATGGGATTCCAGACCATCTGCCTGAAGGATATGGCTGGCACCATGACTCCGTATGAAGCAGAACACCTCATCAAGGGCATCAAGGACGCAGTCGGCGACATGCCGCTGATCCTCCACACCCACAGCACCACCGGTATGGCATATATGACTTTGACCAAGGCAATCGAGTCCGGCATCGATGTGATCGACACCGCGACTTCCTGCTTCTCCGGCGGTACTTCGCAGCCGTCTACAGAAACCATGTTCTATGCCTGCCAGCAGTACGGCATTGAAACCGGTCTGGACGAAAAGATCCTGAACGAAGTCAACGACTACTTCAAGCCGATCAAGCAGAAGTATATTGACAACGGTCAGATCAACCCCAAGAGCCTTGGCACCGATGCACAGGCTCTGGTATACAAGGTACCGGGCGGCATGCTGTCCAACATGATCGCAAACCTCACCGATATGAAGGCAATGGACAAGTTTGATGCTGCACTGGCAGAGATCCCGCAGGTTCGTGCTGATATGGGTTATCCGCCGCTGGTAACACCGCTGTCCCAGATGGTGGGCAATCAGGCAGTGACCAACGTTCTGGTAGGCGAACGCTATCGCCAGATCTCCAAGGAGATCCAGAACTATATCAAGGGCGAATATGGTATCGCTCCGGCTCCGATCAGCGAAGAACTCCAGAAAAAGGTACTGGGCGAGGGCGGCAAGCCGGTTGACTGCCGTATCGAGGACCAGAAGCGTACCGGACAGGAATTCGAAGATGCCAAGAAGGCACTGGGCGATCTGGCACGTTCGGAAGAAGATATTATGAGCTATATCTGCTATCCGGATCAGACCATGAAATTCCTGGAAGCCCGCAAGGCACAGGAGGAAAACGAAGCCGTTTATACCATTGAGGCGATGTAAGGAGGAACAGCTATGCCATTAAATGTGATGAGTGCATCAGATATGGGCATTGGCGAAGCAGGTCTGACCGCGATTTTCGGTTATGTTGTGGTATTCGTCGGACTGCTCCTGTTGATGGTCGTACTGTATATCATGGGTGCTGTGTTCAAGTCGAAGGCAAAGAAAGCGGAAGCACTGAAGGCTGCGGAACAGGCTGCTGCTCCGGCAGAAGCACCGGCAGCTGAGCCGGAAAAACCCCTTGCTCCCGGTTCTGCCGGTCACGTCAAGCGGTTTGACGTTCCGGATAAGGAAGCCGCTATGATCATGGCAATTGTTGCCGATCAGCTGAAAAAGCCCTTGAATGAACTGCACTTCGTTTCCATTAAGGAGGTCAAAGAGGATGAAGTATAAAGTTACACTGAACCAGAAAGTTTATGAAGTAGAAGTAGAAGCAGGAAAGGCTGTGCTGCTGGACGAATATGAGGCTTGTGCACCGGCTCCGGCTGCTGCTCCTGCCGCAGAAGCTGCTCCGGCTGCCGCTGCTGCTCCTGCACCGGCTCCGGCGGCAAAGGTAGACCTGAAGGCCGGCGAACCGGTAAAATCTCCGATGCCCGGCAACATTATCCGTGTCGAGGTCAAGGAGGGCGATCAGATCAAGGCTGGACAGCTGCTGGTCGTTCTGGAAGCCATGAAAATGGAAAACGAGATTCTGGCACCTCACGATGGTACGGTTGCACAGGTCATTGTTTCTAAGGGCTCTACGGTAGAAACCGATTCTCCGCTGATCGTGCTGGCGTAAAGGAGGGGTATTCATGAACATGCTTGAAACCCTTCAGAATCTTCTGAACGATTCCGGTTTCGTCAGCTTCTTTGCTGACGGCGGCTGGAAAAACCTTGTGATGATCGCGGTATCCTGCCTGCTGCTGTATCTGGGCATCAAAAAGCAGTTCGAACCGCTGCTGCTGGTAGGTATCGCATTCGGCTGCCTGCTGGTCAATGTATCCAACTTCTTCATAGACGGTGCAAGCTCGTCCAACGCCCTGTACCACCCCGAATTGTGGAGTGCGTTTCTGGAAGAAGGCGGAGAATACTACCACAGCTATGGGCACATCATGGCGAACGGCGGACTGCTGGATATTTTGTATATCGGTGTCAAGTCCGGTCTGTATCCGTCCCTGATCTTCCTGGGCATCGGTGCTATGACTGACTTTGGCCCGCTGCTGTCCAGCCCGAAGAACCTGTTGCTGGGTGCGGCTGCACAGATGGGTGTGTTCCTGGCATTCTTTGGTGCGGTTTGCCTGGGCTTTGACGGCGATCAGGCAGCATCCATCGGTATCATCGGCGGTGCAGACGGCCCGACAGCGATCTTCCTGACCAGTAAGCTGGCTCCGGAACTGCTGGGACCGATCGCTATCGCTGCATACTCTTATATGGCACTGATCCCGATGATCCAGCCGCCTCTGATGAAGCTGCTGACCACCGAAAAGGAACGGAAAGTCAAGATGGAAATGACTCGTCAGGTTTCCAAGACCGAGAAGATCATTTTCCCGATCGTCGTTGCTCTGGTGGTTATCCTGCTGCTGCCGTCCACTGCTCCGCTGATCGGCTGTCTGATGCTGGGGAACCTGTGGCGGGAATGCGGCGTGACAGAGCGTCTGTCTGATACCGTACAGAACGCCCTGATGAACATCGTTACCGTATTCCTCGGTATCTCCGTTGGTGCAACTACGGTTGCTTCTTCCTTCCTGACCCTGAATACCCTGAAGATCGTGGTTCTGGGTCTGCTGGCATTCTGCTTCTCTACAGTCGGCGGTCTGCTGGGCGGCAAGGTGATGTATATCGTCAGCGGCGGTAAGGTCAATCCGCTGATCGGTTCTGCCGGTGTATCCGCAGTGCCGATGGCTGCCCGTGTTTCCCAGAAGGTTGGTCAGAAGGCAAACCCGTCCAACTTCCTGCTGATGCATGCCATGGGTCCGAATGTAGCCGGTGTTATCGGTTCTGCAATTGCAGCCGGTTTCCTGCTTGCTGTATTCAAGTAAGTTTCTCATCTCATATCGTATATAACAAACGCCCGATACAGGCACGCTGTGGCTTGTATCGGGCGTTTCTCTATCTCACAGGGAAAAGGGTGCTGGTGTTCCGTAAAATCGGTTCTGACAGGCTTTCTGCGGCTTCTGAACGGTCGGTGTGTTGGTGGAAGTCTGACTGCTTACGGGGAACAGCCGTTTTCAGACAAACAAAAATCCCCGCAGACAATGGACTGCGAGGAACAATGCGATTATTTCATTGTTGTACATACGAAGATTTGTAGCTACTCCTGAAACAGGAGCACGTCACCCCTGTGGTGACGGCTGATCTCAAGAAGATGTATTGTGAAATCGAAAAAATAAGTTCTAGTAAATCAGTTTATACAGGTTGGGGAAAAGTGCAAGGTATTCGCTCAGCTTGGTACGCTTGCTGGAACCCGGATCGTTGATGATAAAGTTTTCGGCGGAGAATGTGGTGCCCTTGGAACCGGTATAGCCGGTAACCAATACGTAATGCTGGCTGCCGTCGGATTTTTTTGCACCGATGACAACCGGTTTGTTGCTCAACAGCTTGTCATAGATCTTCTGCATTACGCTCTGTGAAATGGTGCCGCTGGCATTGTCTACGGTGTAGCCCAGCTTTGTGCAGGATGACCAGATCAGGTTGTCACTGCTGTAAGTCAACTTGGATACCATTTTGTCCGGTGTGGTGTTGGTGTTGGTCTGGTAAGAATACTTCATTGCCAGAGCTGTTGTCACACAGCCGACCTTGCCAATCGTGGAATAATTGATGACCTTGTTGCTCCATTTGGAGTCGAACTGCTTGTAATCTACCACATTCAGCTGTACCGGTGCATGTCCGGTTTCGGTGAGAACACCGGTCGTCGGATCAAAATAGCTGGAGGAATCTCCAATGGTGATCCAGCCGGTTCGCATTGCAAAGGTGGACGGATCAAAATAATAGGTCTTGTCGCCGATAACGGTCACACCGGAAGCCGCTGTACCGTCAGCGTTCAGATAAATCTTGGAACTGTCCTTGGTAGTCCAGCCAGTCAGTGCCTTGCCGTTTGTCGGATTGAAGCAATACAGCTTGCCATTTACAGTCTGCCAGTCTGTCAGCAGAATGCCCTTTGCATTGAACCCGTAGATCCCGCCGTCAATGGTCTGGATTCCGGTTGCTGCACCGGAGGTGGTGAGGTACATGGTACCGTTTTCTGTTTTCAGCCAGCCTGTGCGGAGATACGCTTCATCCGGATCGAAGTAATACTGTACACCGTTGACGGTGATCCAGCCGGTCTGCAAAGCACCGGTCTGTTCGTTGAAGTAGTAATACTTATCGTTGATCTGCTGAATGCCGGTCTGTACAGCACCATTGGCATCGGTATAGTAGGTGATGCCGTCTATGGCACAAACACCAGTCAAAGCGTAGCCTTGTGCATCGAAGCAATGATTCTTGCCGTCGATGCTGACCATTCCCTTGGCGAGTACGCCGTCGGCATCTGCCCACATCTTGCCGGAATCCGTATCGATCCAGCCGGTCTTCAGCTTCTTGTCGTCACCGAAGTAATACTCCTTGCCGTCGATCGTATATCTTCCGGTTACGGCTCCCTTGTCTGCTGTCAGGTAGTAGGTACCGTTTTCGGTGACTGCCCAGCCGGTTGCCGTTGAAGCATCTGTGTTGTAGAAGTACAGCGAACCGTCTGCATAAGAAACCCAGCCGGTAACAGCACAGCCGTATTCGTCAAAGGTGTACGGGATACCGTCAATGGTCTGGACACCAGTCAGCTTGCCGGCAGTTTTATCGATATAGTACATCGCATTCTGATAATCCATCCAGCCGAATACCGGCTGTCCGACCTCTGCACTATAATAATACCGCTTGCCGTCTACGGTCTGCCAGCCAGTTCGGAGTGCACCGTCAGAAGCAAATAAATAAGTATAGCCGTCGCTCAGTGTGGTTTCGTCCTGTGCACAGCTGCCGTCGCTGTAGTAATAATAAAGGCTGTCATCGTCAGATACATACCAGCCGCTTTCAGTGATCTGATCTGCTTCACAGCTTCCTGTCAGGACACGGTTGCCGCTGTCTGTTACAATAAAGCTGTTCAGATGCAGGATGCTGTCCTGTATATCATACTCTTCTGCTGCTACGGAAATTGTGCCGATCATCAGAGAAGCGAGCAGTCCGCCGGCTGCAGCAAAGAGAAGTTTGCGCATCGGTTGCGCCATTGGTTTCACGTCCTTTCGTGTCAGGGAACTGCCGCCTGTAAGGCGGTGTTTCCTTTTGGGCGATCGCTGTTTCCATTTTGCAATCGCTGTCGTCTGCGTTCGTATGCAATCGACAAAATTTTCCTGCCGATTGTAATCGATTTGTCATGAATCCACTATTTATTATACCGATGTTTTGGGGTGCTGTCAATCGATTTGCCGTCTTGTTCGAAAAAACTGTCGAATTTTCGGCACACTGTACAAAAAGCATCTGCTGCACTCGCCCATTCTGCACAATTTTTTCGATGATTTTATTCCTGATATTGGCAATTACAAAATGAAATGTTGGTAACAAAACGGAATCAGGAGCCTGCCGGCGGGGTTCAGCGGGGGAGAACGACTGTGGGCGGCGTGCTGATCGCACGGTAATATTCCGGTCTTCTGTCGCGGAATACGCCCCAGCTCATACGCATTTCTTCCAGCTCGTCCAAGTCGTATGTCTGCATAGCAATGCCGGCTTCGTCCCGTCCCAGCTGCTGTAAAACTGCACCGGTGCCGTCGGTCAGGAACGAGGTGCCGTAGAATGACAGAGAGGAGGTCTGCTGCTGGTTCTCCTCATCGGGGGTGATGTGCTCCGTGCCGATGCGGTTGGCAGCGATCACCGGCATCAGGTTTGCGGCGGCATGTCCCTGCATGCAACGCTGCCAGTGGGGAGCACTGTCCACCTCCAGAATCGGCTCCGAGCCGATTGCCGTGGGGTAGAACAGCAGTTCTGCACCGGCGAGAGCCATGCAGCGGGCAGCCTCCGGAAACCACTGATCCCAGCAGATGCCCACGCCGATTCTGGCATAGCGGGTGTTCCAGACTTTGAAGCCGGTGTCGCCGGGGGTGAAGTAGAATTTTTCCTGATAGAAATGGTCGTCCGGAATGTGTGTCTTCCGGTAGATGCCCAGCACCGAGCCGTCAGCGTCAATGATCGCAATGGAATTGTACAGGGCAGTGCCGGCTTTTTCGTAGAAGCTGACGGGGAGAACTACCTGCAATTCCGCAGCGACTTTCCGCAGCTGTGCAATGGCAGGATTTTCCGCCGGCGTGGTTGCCAGTTCATAGGAGGCGTACCGCCGTTCCTGACAGAAGTAAGGGGTTTCGAACAGTTCCGGCAGCAGAATGATCTGTGCCCCGTTTCCGGCTGCCTGCCGTACCATCGCTTCGGCAGTGCGGCGGTTTTCGGCGGCATCGGGAGAGCATGCCATTTGAATGGCTGCAACAGTGACTTTACGCATAAATAGAACTCCTTCCTAAGGGAATCTGCTGTGTGATACAGTGGATATTGCCGCCGCCCAGCAAAATTTCTCTGGCGGCAATGGGAACGATCGTCCGGTTCGGGAACTGGGCAGACAAAATTTCACAGGCGGTCTTGTCCATGGGGTCGCCGAACTGCGGAACCAGAACGCTGTCGTTGGCAATGTAAAAGTTGACATAGGAGGCAGCCAGCCGTTCGCCTGCGGTTCTGGTGGGTTCGCCGTCCCAGAGGTCTAACTCGCTGCATTCCTCCTGTGTGATGCAGACCGGCTCCTGCGGAATGGGCAGCAGTGTCACTTCCAGCTTTCTGCCCTTGGCATCGGTCTGCTGTGCCAGATAGTCGGCACAGGCTTTTGAAAGGGCATACTGAGGGTCGTTCTGGTTGTCCGTCCACGCAAGCACTACTTTTCCGGCGGCAGTGAACGCACAGACGTTGTCCACATGCTCGTTGGTTTCGTCGCCGTAAATGCCGCGGGGCAGCCACAGGACTTTTTGGGCACCCAGCATGGAGCAGAGCTTTTCCTCGATCTCCGCCTTGGTCATGTCCGGATTTCTGCCGGCACTGCACAGGCAGCTTTCTGTGGTGAGAATCGTTCCCTCGCCGTCGCTGTGAATGCTGCCGCCTTCCAGAATGAAATCACGGCTGTCATAGCAGTCGGCACGGTACAGGTCGCAGACTTTTCTTGCCGCATGGTTGTCCTTGTCCCACGGAAAATACAGCCCGTCCACCAGACCGCCCCACGCATTGAAGCCCCAGTCGATGCCGCGGACAGTGCCCTCGGCATTGCGGACGAAAGTGGGGCAGACATCTCTTGCCCAGGAGTCGTCGGTTTCCATTTCCACAAGGCGGACTTCCGGCGGCAGCATTGCCCGTGCGGTTTCGTACTGTTCCGGAGCCACCAGCATGGTGACTTCTTCGGAACGGGCAATGGCTGCGGCAACTGCCGCAAAGGCTTTTCGTGCCGGCCAGCCGCCGCTTCGCCAGGAATCTCCCCGTGTAGGCCAGATCAGCAGACAGCCGGCGTGCCGGTCGAACTCCGCCGGCATGCAGAACCCGTCTGTGCGGGGTGTTGTATGTAAAATGTGCATGATAGGATTCCTTTCTTTTTCAATCAGCTTTTCCACAGGCTGTTTGATTTTTGTGGAAAGCTGTCCTGTAATGACTGTTTTCATTATAGCATACTTTTTTTGGGAATGCAATCGAATTCTATGGGCGGTTTTTCACGAGATTGTGGAATTGCTGTAGAGGGCGTGGCGTTTCCAAGGAAACGCAGACCTTTTCGGCAGAATTCCGCGTATGCTGTGGAAAATCCGGTGTATAATCTGCCGCAGATGTGGAATCGTAAAGACAGGGAAACACCGCATAAAGCTTGTGCGTAAGATGTGTTGTCAGATTTTTCGGCAGATTGCATAGAAATTCCGCAGGCATACTTGATGTATGGCAAGGGGTTTCTAGGCAATATGACGGAAAATCTGCAAGCAGATTGCGTGCAAAGCCATCAGGCGGGCTTTATGCAGTGTTTCCACAATACCGCACGAAGCGATCCTGCGGTGAAAAATGCGGAGGTGAAGATCAGATGACCAGTAAAGAATTGCTGTATGTAGAGGACGCACTGGGACATGAGAAGTATTTTCAGACCAAGTGCATGGAGGCTGCCGCACAGATGCAGGACGAAGACCTGAAACAGTGTGTGACGCAAATGGCGGAGAAGCACCGCCAGCTGTTCCGGAATTTTTACGGACTGCTTTAAGGAAACACTGAATAAAGCTTGTGCGTAAGATGCGTAGTCAGATTTTTCGGCAGATTGCATAGAAATTCCGCAGGCATACTGTCGTATGGCAAGGGATTTCTGGGCAATATGACGGAAAATCTGCAAGCAGATTGCGTGCAAAGCCGTCAGGCGGGCTTTATGCAGTGTTTCCTTAATTCGCAATGGAAAAGGAGGTTACTTCCATGGACGATAAAAATGTAATGGAAAATATCCTGCTGCTGGAAAAGGGCGTTTGCGACCTGTATGTACACGGCGTGATCGAGTCCAGTACCAGCAACGTGCACCAGACGTTCAGTCATGCACTGAGTGATTCCCTCGCCATGCAGGATACCCTGTACGACAAAATGGCGGCAAAGGGCTGGTATCCCACCGACCGTGCCGAGATGACAAAAGTACAGGCGGTCAAGAAGAAGTTCCAGTCGATGCAGGGCTGACGCAGACACAAAAAAGCTGCCGCGTTTTTGCGGCAGCTTTTTTCGGTGTTGTCCTTGACATCTGATACAAGGCATGATACAATACAGGCAACGCTGTACGAAGTCGGCAGGCTTTGCACGGTGTTTCCTTAAAATATCGTATGGTGTAAAATAGAGGGTGTAATATGAAACGAAATTTTTTATTCCATGTATTGCTGCTTTCTGGACTTATCGCAATTAGCATCACTGGTTTTACAGGCTGTTTCTATGAAAACAAAAAAGATGCATCGCATGTTTCTGAAACGGAATTGGAGCAGCTTGCGGACGATGCAGATGCTGTTGTCAAAGCATATTTTAAAGAAAAGTATGATGTACAAGCTGCTGTTACAGACCGGTCTATTGCCGGGGGCGTTTTTTTAGGACCGGATCCGTCGGCAGAACCCTATTATAATTGCACTGTCAGCATTACAGATGACGAGGATTATACGGTGTGCAATGCCGAAGTGTACGGAAAACGGGCGGACAAGGAAATAGAATTATACGTAAAAAACGAATCCTACTATGGGAAATTCATGAAAGATAAAATGATACAGTGGATAGAACCATATATCCTGCAAGCCGGTTTTCAGGATCATATCATAGAGTACAGTTGTACAGAGCTATGCTTTCCGTCAGAATATTCTGCCGATCTCACGGCGGATACATTTGTTTCATTCACTTCAAAAGACAGAAGCTTAGCCGCCTGTTTTCAGTTGATGATTTCAGAATCAGAGTATATGCAGCATGAGGATCTATCCAGAGAATTTGACGGCTTGAAAGATCATTTGGAGCAAATTGACGGCGAAATAACATTGCGTATGTATGTCTATGATGATGAAGATTATAAGCAGATCAAAAATGGCAGTGATGCTCATTTTCATAGTATTCTATCCTCAGAAATTTTTAGCTGCACAGGGTGATACGACATTGCATAAGATGTGCAGTCCGATTTTACGGCAGTTTTTTGGCGTTGATTTTGACAGGCTGCACACGCAAATCAATTTTCAAAAATATGTTGATTCAAATTGTGCCAAATTATGAAGTTTGAC
>ERZ773185.190-NODE-190-length-59189-cov-16.205668_pt1 | contig 59189 bp, 58 predicted proteins | sample MGYA00580531_ERZ773185 | MGnify/ENA primary metagenome ERZ773185 (study PRJEB29015, sample SAMEA2737799) | human gut metagenome | biome: human gut; feature: human-associated habitat; material: faeces | place: China | collected 2012 ...
CGGAAAATCTGCAAGCAGATTGCGTGCAAAGCCGTCAGGCGGGCTTTATTCAGTGATTCCCTAGGCAAGAACTAAGGCAGATACAGATAGATACTAAATAAAGGAGAAAAATCACTATGGCAACAGCATTGATCACAGGTGCATCGCAGGGCATTGGTGCCTGCATCGCAAAGCGTCTGGCAAAGGACGGCTACAATGTAGCGATCAACCATTTCCCCAGCGATTCCGATAAAGCAAACGCAGAAAAGGTGGCAGAAGAATGCCGCAGCTTCGGCGTAGAGGCAGAACTGTTCGCAGCAAACGTGGCAGATTATGCCCAGTGCGAAGCAATGACCAAGGCAGTAAAAGAGCGTTTCGGCTCGATCGACGCACTGGTCAACAACGCCGGCATCACCAAGGACGGTCTGATGGTTCGCATGTCCGAGGAACAGTATGATGCCGTGATCGCCGTCAACCAGAAAAGCGTGTTCAACATGATGAAGCTGGTGGGTGCTGTCATGATGCGGCAGCGGCACGGACGCATTGTCAGTCTGGCATCAGTAGCCGGTCTGTACGGCAATCCGGGACAGATCAACTATTCCGCTTCCAAGGCTGCCATTATCGGCATGACCAAGACCGTGGCAAAGGAACTGGGTGCCAGAAATGTCACCGTCAACGCCGTTGCTCCGGGCTTCATCAAGACGCCCATGACTGACGCTCTCACCGAGGAACAGCGGAACAAGATGCTGGAACTGGTGGCAATGAAGCGGTACGGCAATCCGGAAGAAGTGGCGAACGTGATCTCGTTCCTCTGCTCGGAAGATGCAAGCTATGTCACCGGTCAGACCATCGAGATCTCCGGCGGACTGATGATGTAAGGAACCTCTCCACCAGCTTCGCTGGTTTCCCTCTCCCTTTCAGGGGAGGCAATCTGAAAAACAAGCTTGCCGCAGCACGGCGGCAGAGAGCGAGGAAATATGAAAAGAGTAGTAATCACCGGACTGGGTACGGTAAACCCGCTGGGCAGCACCGTAGAAAAGTTCTGGGAAAACGTAAAAAAGGGAACACTGGGTGTTTCCAAGATCGACAGCTTTGACACCACCGAACTGGGTGTCAGCGTTGCCGGCATTATCCGCGATTTCGACCCCGCAGAATATTTTGAACGCAAGGACATTCGCCACATGGAACGCTTTACCCAGATCGCCGTGGCATCTGCGATTCAGGCGTTGCAGGATGCAGGCACGGACTTCAAGGATATGGATCCGTATCGTGTAGGCACCATTATCGGCTGCGGCATCGGCGGCATCGGCAGAATCGAAGAAGAGCACGACAAGTATCGTGCAAAGGGACCGGGACGGATCTCTCCGTTCTTTGTGCCCATGATGATCGGCAACATGGCTGCCGGACAGGTAGCGATCCGCACCGGCTTCCGCGGTGACAACTTCTGCACCACCACTGCCTGTGCATCGGCGACCCACGCCATTGGCGAAGCGTTCCGCAAGATCAAGGACGGCTATCTGGACGTTTGCCTCTGCGGCGGCAGCGAATCCACCATTACCGAATTCACACTGGGCGGCTTCCGCACCATGAAGGCACTGACTACTGAAAGCGATCCGGCAAAGGCTTCTACCCCGTTCGACCTGAACCGCGGCGGCTTTGTACTGGGTGAGGGCTCTGCGGTACTGGTGCTGGAGGAATACGAACACGCCAAGGCTCGCGGTGCAAAGATCTACTGCGAACTGGCTGGCTACGGTGCGACCTGCGACGCATACCACATGACAGCTCCGGCAGACGAATGCGGTGCATCTTCCAAGGCAATGATCGAGGCTTACACCGAAGCTGGTCTGAAGCCGGAGGACATCACCTATATCAATGCCCACGGCACCTCCACACACCTGAACGATATGCTGGAAACCAAGGCGGTGAAGATCGCTCTGGGCGAGGAGCAGGCACGAAAGGTGAAGATCAACTCCACCAAGTCCATGACCGGTCACATGCTGGGCGGTACCGGTGCAGTGGAAGCGGCAGTTTGTGCCCTGTCCATTCGGGACAGCTTCATTCACCAGACCATCGGCTATACCACACCGGATCCGGAGTGCGATCTGGATTACTGTGTGGACGGTCCGGTAGAGATGCCGGTGAATGCCGCACTGTCCAACTCGCTGGGCTTCGGCGGACACAATGCGACACTCTGCTTCAAAAAGTGCACAGACTAAGGAGAATCAGACATGAGTGAAAAAATTTATAACATGGTGGATCTGGAAACCATTGAAAAACTGGCAGACATCGTGGCTGCAAAGGAACTGGGCGAGATCACCATTGCGGACGGTGAAAAATATATTACCGTAAAGGGGAAGAAGTGCCCGCCGCCGATGCCGCTGGCAGGTGCACCTGTGGCTGCTTCGCCGGCAGTTTCCGCTGCTGCTCCGGCAGCTCCGGCAGAAACACCGGCAGTTTCCCAGAAGCCCGCAGGCAAGTCGATCAAGGCTCCGCTGGTAGGCACTTTCTATGCGGCTCCCTCTCCGGATCAGCCGCCGTTTGTACAGGTGGGCGATACCGTGAAAAAGGGCGACGTGGTGCTGATTATCGAATCCATGAAGCTGATGAACGAAGTCACCAGCGACGTGGACGGCGTAGTACAGGAAATTCTGGTGAAAAACGGCGATGCGGTAGAATATGACCAGCCGCTGATGATTCTTTCGTAAAGGAGTGCAGACATGGCAGAAGTATTGCTCAATCAGGAACAGATCAAGGAGATCATTCCCCACCGTGCCCCGTTCCTCCTCATTGATGAGGTTCTGGAAATGGAAGTGGGAAAGCGTGTTGTGGCACGGAAATATATCAAGGCAGACGACTTTTGGTTCAAGGGACATTTCCCCGAAAAGCCGGTGACACCGGGCGTGCTGATGGTCGAGATGCTGGCACAGGCAGGTGCGGTCTGCATTCTGTCCCAGCCGGAATTCAAGGGCAAGATCGCCCTCTTTGCCGGAATCGATAAGGCAAAGTTCCGCCGGCAGGTAGTTCCCGGTGATGTGCTGGATCTGGAAGTGGAGATCATTGCACAGCGTGGACCGGTAGGTGTCGGCAAGGCGATCGCCAGCGTAGACGGCAAGCGTGCCGTGACCTGCGAAATCAAGTTCGCAGTGGAGCAGTAAGGCGGCAGCAAGATGTTGAAAAAGGTTTTAATTGCAAACCGCGGTGAAATTGCCGTGCGTATCATTCGTGCCTGCCGTGAAGCAGGCTTGCAGTGCGTTACGGTCTATTCCACTGCGGACCGGACGGCTCTGCATGCAGAGATCGCGGACGAATCCGTCTGCATCGGACCGCCCTCGGTACAGGACAGTTATCTGAACATGAACGCCCTCATCTCGGCGTGCCAGAATACCGGTGCAACAGCACTGCACCCCGGCTTCGGCTTTTTGTCGGAGAGTGCGGAGTTTGCACAGCTTTGCATCGATAACGGCATCACTTTCATCGGCCCGTCACCGGAGTCGATCTCCATGCTGGGCGACAAGGCACGTGCCAAGGAAACTATGAAGGCTGCCGGCGTGCCGGTAATCCCCGGTTCGGACGGTGCCATTTCTTCTGTGGAAGAAGCCAAGAAGATCGCCGCAGAGATCGGCTATCCGGTACTGGTGAAAGCCTCTGCCGGCGGCGGCGGACGCGGCATTCGCCGGATCGATCGGGAAGACCAGCTGGAAGAGCAGATGTCCGTGGCAAAGGAAGAAGCCAAGCTGTTCTTCGGCAACGATGAAGTCTATCTGGAAAAGCTGATCGTGGGGCCGCATCACGTGGAGATCCAGATCATTGCAGACCAGATGGGCAACACTGTGGCACTGGGCGAGCGTGATTGCAGCATGCAGCGGCGGAACCAGAAAGTGCTGGAGGAAAGCCCCAGCCCGCTGATGACACCGGAACTGCGGAAAGCCATGCAGGAAGCCGCTGTCCGTGCGGCAAAGGCGTGCGGCTATTACAACGCCGGCACCATTGAATTTCTGGTAGACGACGACCGGAACTTCTATTTCATGGAAATGAACACCCGTATTCAGGTGGAACACCCTGTCACCGAATGGGTCACCGGAGTTGATCTGGTACAGACACAGCTGCTGGTGGCACAGGGCAAGCCCCTGCCGTTTACACAGGAGGACATTCAGGTTCGCGGGCATGCGATCGAGTGCCGCATCAATGCGGAAAATCCGGAGCAGGGCTTCCGTCCCTCGCCCGGAAAGATCCGGTCGCTCCATATCCCCGGCGGTCCGGGAATCCGTGTGGACAGTGCTGTGTATCAGGGCTATACCATTCCGCCGTACTACGATTCCATGATCGCAAAGCTGATCGTCCATGCCCCGACCCGCAGTCAGGCGATCATGAAAATGCGGTGGGCACTGGCGGAATTTATCGTGGACGGCATCGATTCCAATATTGACTTCCAGCTGCGGCTGATCAAGAACAAGGACTTCGAAGCCGGTACATATGACAACACCTTTTTGGAAAAATTCCTTGCGGATTCCAAGAACGGCGAGAAGGAAAACGGAAAGTAAGGTGAGAATGTAACATGGCATTGGAAGAACTGTTCAAGAACGTCACCAAACGATTTAACGACGACGCACCGGAGGAACATGAGCCGGTGTTCAAGTGTCCCCGCTGCCAGCAGACCACGCCGGAAAGCAAGTTTCAGGAACTGAACAAGGTCTGCCCCCACTGCAACTATCATGCACGGCTCACCGCCGCAGAACGCATGCGGCTGACGGTGGACAGCGGTTCGTTTGTGGAATATGATGCAGAGATGCACAGTGCAGATCCCCTGCAATTTCCGGGGTATGCCAGAAAGGTGGAATCCCTCCAGACCATGACGGGGCTGAAAGACGCTGTCATCACCGGAGAGTGCACCATTAAAGGCTCCCGCACCGTGCTGATCATCATGGATTCCCATTTCATGATGGCATCTATGGGCAGCGTGGTGGGCGAAAAGATCACCCGTGCCTTTGAAACCGCTACGGAAAAGGGCTTGCCGGTAGTGGCATTCACAGCCTCCGGCGGTGCCAGAATGCAGGAGGGTATCATCTCTCTGATGCAAATGGCAAAGACCTCGGCAGCAGTGGCAAAGCACAACGATGCCGGACTGCTGTATCTGACCGTCATGACAGACCCCACCACCGGCGGCGTGACCGCTTCGTTTGCTTCGCTGGGAGATATTATTCTGGCAGAGCCGAAGGTGCTCATCGGGTTCGCCGGCAGACGCGTCATCGAGGGGACGATTCGCCAGCGGCTGCCCGACAATTTCCAGCTGGCAGAATTTTTGCAGGAAAAGGGCTTTGTGGATATGATCGTGGAACGCCGCAGCATGCGTAGCACGCTGTCGCATCTGCTGAAACTCCACGGCTACGATCGGGAACAAGAAGCAGGAGGTGCTTGACAATGGAACAACAGCAGCAGCACCGGACGGCGTGGGAACGCCAGCTTTTGATACGGGACAAAAACCGTCCCACCGTTCGGGATTATATCCCGCGGATCTTTACAGATTTCTATGAGATGCACGGCGACCGGAATTTCGGGGACGATGGTGCCATTATCGGCGGCATCGGCAGACTGAACGGCTTGCCGGTGACGATTCTGGCACAGGTCAAGGGCAGAAACCTGCGGGAAAACAAGGCATCGAATTTCGCCATGCCGCATCCGGAGGGCTACCGCAAGGCTCTGCGTCTGGCACATCAGGCGGAGAAATTCCACCGCCCGATCATTTGCCTGATCGACACCCCCGGTGCGTTCTGCGGCGTAGAAGCCGAGGAACGGGGACAGGGCGAGGCAATCGCCAGAAATATCGCAGAGTTCATGATGCTGAAAACGCCGGTGATCTCTGTGGTGCTGGGCGAAGCCGGCAGCGGCGGTGCTCTGGCACTGGGCGTGTGCGATGCTCTGGCAATGCTGGAGAACGCGTTGTACTCTGTGATCTCTCCCCGCGGAGCCGCATCGATCCTGTGGAAAGATGCCTCCCGTGAACAGGAAGCCTGTGAGGTCATGCAGATCACAGCAGAGGATATGGTGCGTTTTGGCGTGGCAGAAGCCATCATTCCGGAGCCGGAAGCAGGGGCACAGGGCGATATAGACAAAATCTCGGCAAATATCAAGGAATATTTGGCGGAAACGATAACAGAAAAATTACAAAAAGATATTGACGTTTTGCAAAAAGAACGGTATACTAAGTTTAGGAAAATCGGCGTGTTTGAAGAAAACTAAAACCATGCCGGTTTGAACGGCGAAACCCGTCATGGTTTCTGCCGGTGACGCCGCCCTCCGCAGAAGGGTGCAACATCAAATTATTGGAGGAAGAAAGAACATGGCAAAAGAAGAAATTTTTGACAAGCTGAAGGAACTGGTCGTAGATCAGCTGGGTGTTGAAGAAGACGAAGTGACAATGGAAGCTTCCATGCAGGACGATCTGGGTGCAGACTCTCTGGATCTGGTAGATCTGGTAATGTCCGTTGAGGAAGAATTCGGTGTCAAGGTTGCTGACGAAGATCTGGAAAACATCAAGACCGTTGGCGACATCGTAAACTACATCGAAGACAGAGCGTAAGTTCTGACGCGGTGCAGCATATGTGAAACAGAAAAGCCGGAGCAGTTTTTTTCTGCACCGGCTTTTTGTTTGCCGTGAATTTTGGAGAAATCGATTCCATTTTTCGAAAAAGCGGCAGCCTCTTGTGCAATCTGTCGGAATGCCGGAAAAACATTGACTTTTTCGCGGAAATCGGTTATAATAAAATATACGTGTATTCTGCGCGAACACTTTGATTCGGGCTTGCCGTGCAGAAAACAGCAGTGCAGTACCGCAAGCCCCAGACAGGACGTTTTTATGAAAATTTGCAAGGAAATTTATCAGTATCGCCAGATGATCTTCAGTCTGGTGAAAAAAGACCTGCGTGGACGGTATAAAGGTTCCGTGCTGGGCTTTTTGTGGACGTTTATCAACCCGCTGATGCAGCTGGTAGTTTACACCTTTGTGTTTACCTACATCATGAAAGCCGGCATCGACAAGTATTATCTGTACCTGTTTGTCGCCCTGATCCCGTGGATCTTCTTTTCCTCGGCGATCACCGGCGGCTCCAGTTCCATTGTGGCACAGAAGGATCTGATTAAGAAGATCTACTTCCCGCGGGAAGTCATACCGATCTCCTATGTGACAAGCTGCTTTGTCAACATGCTGTTGTGCTTCCTTATCATTTTCCCCGTCATGGTGATCTCCGGCATTTCGCTGAACCCGCTGGCTCTGCTGTGTCTGCCGGTGATTATGATAGTGGAATATTTTCTGGCACTGGGCATGGCGATGCTGTCCTCGGCAGTCACGGTCTATTTCCGCGATCTGGAGCACATTCTCGGCATCATCACTATGGTGTGGATGTACATGACACCGATCTTCTATTCCATTGACATGATTCCGGAGAAGCTGCGGTTTGTCTATCACATCAACCCCATGTCCTCGGTCATCAGCTGTTATCGGGATGTGCTGTACTACGCTCAGGTGCCGGATCTGACCAGTCTGCTGGAGGCAGTCGTGCTGGGAGCCCTGTTCCTGGTGCTGGGTATGCTGGCGTTCGGAAAATTGAAAAAGGGCTTTGCGGAGGAATTGTAATGGCGGCAGAGAGCAAACAGGAAAATGCAATTATTGTGGACCATGTCAAGAAGCACTTCAAGGTGTTTCTGGACAAGGGACAGAGCTTTAAGGAACGGCTCCTGTTCCGGAACCGCCGGCGGTATGAGAACCGTCAGGTGCTGCGGGACATTTCTTTCACGGTAAAGCGTGGAGAAGCCGTGGGTCTGATCGGACACAACGGCTGCGGCAAGAGCACCACGCTGAAGCTGCTGACACGGATCCTCTATCCCGACAGCGGCACCATCACCATCAAAGGTCGGGTGTCCAGCCTGATCGAACTGGGTGCCGGTTTTCATCCGGATATGAGCGGACGGGAAAACATCTACACCAATGCTTCCATTTTCGGACTGAGCAAGAAAGAAATCGATTCCCGTCTGCAAACGATCATCGACTTTTCCGAACTGGAACAGTTCATCGACAATCCGGTGCGTACCTATTCTTCCGGTATGTACATGCGGCTCGCCTTTTCCGTAGCGATCAACGTGGACGCAGATGTGCTGCTGATCGATGAGATTCTGGGGGTAGGCGATGTCAACTTTCAGGCAAAGTGCTTCCAGAAGCTACAGGAGATCAAGGCAGAAGGTACTACCATTGTGATCGTGTCCCACTCTATGGGACAGATCGAACAGATCTGCGACCGGTGTATCTGGATCGAGGACGGTCTGATTAAGGAAGAAGGCGTTCCCAAGTACGTGGACGAGCACTATCTGTCCGAAATGGAACAGATCCGTCTGGAACGGGAAGAAGCTGACCGCCAGAAAGAACACGCTGCCGCAGAAGAAGCCGAAAAAGCTGCAGAGGGATCTGCGGAAACGCCTGCCGAGGAGAAAACCGCAGATGCGGAAAAGCTCTCCAAGCAGAAACTGCCGGCATTCTGTGAAAAGTCGGCAGTTCGTCTGGGGACCGGTCAGGTACAGTTTACAGATGCCGCCCTGCTGGACGAGGACGGCGAATCCAAGTATGTGTTCCGCACCGGTGACGAGATCACCCTGCGGCTCAAATATCATTGCGTAGAACCGGAAAAGACCCCCAAGGGCAACTTCGGGTACGGGATCTTTCGGGAGGACAGTGTCCACTGTTACGGCACCAATGTGGAGATCGAATCGGACTCGTGGGTGGCATTGCAGCCCAACGGCGAGATCGAAGTGCGGTTCCGTAATCATTTGCTGCCGGGACGCTATTTTCTGGACGTGGCAGTCCATGCACCGGACGGCACCTATTACGATGACATTCGCCGGATTCAGGCGTTTGCCGTGACTTCAGAGCATCGGGACATTGGTGTCTGCCGGCTGGAGTCCCAGTGGTTCGTGGACGGAAAGGCACTGGAACGCAAGACAGGAGAATAAAAAAGAATGAGCGATATTGTGAAAAAAGGGTTTTTTCGCCGCTGTCTGTATCGGGCGACTGGTGCGTATCTGCTGGAACAGCACATTCAGATGCTGGAACAGCAGGTGAAAACGCAGCAGATGCAGCTGGCACAAATGGAAAAAGAGAGAGAAGAAAGGAAAGCACAAGACGCACAGCAACAGCAATTCAACACGGCATCGCAGGAACGGCTGGATCATCTGGAACTGCACGCTGCCGCACAGGACGAGCATCGCAACAACATCGATGCCCAGCTGCAGCAGACTGTGGGACAGACAAATGACTTACAGCGGCGTATGGAGTGGGCAGAGGACGGCATGAGAGAAGCGGGTCTGCTGCCGTCTGAACTTCAGCTGTTCAACAAAAAAAGCTATTCACAGGCAGGCGAAGATGCCATTCTCATGTACATCTTTGTCATGCTGGGTGTTCCGCTTTCACAATGCAATTATCTGGACTTGGGTGCCAATCACCCCTGCGATATGAGCAACACCTGGTTCTTCTATCAGCAGGGAGCCACCGGCATTCTGGTCGATGCCAATCCGAAGCTGGCAGAGGAACTGCGGCGGGCAAGACCGAAAGATCAGGTCATCAACGCCTGTGTCGGTCCGGTTTCCGGCGAAACGCTGGACTTCCATGTGCTCAGTGCCGACGGGCTTTCGGCTCCGGGAGATGTTTCCGAGGTGCTCCGTGCCAATCCGGCAGTGCGGGTGCTGGAAACTATTCCCATGCAGACCGTGGCGGTCAACGACCTCATGGAACAGCTGGGCGGTGCCCCGAAGATCCTGAATCTGGATATTGAGGGCATGGAAATGGAAATCCTCCGCAGCATCGACTTTGCAAAATATCGTCCCACCACCATGATTATTGAAATGATCCCCTATTCCAAACAGCTGGTGGCGGGAAAGAAGAATCCGGAGATCCTGCGGTTCATGCAGGAAAAGGGGTATGTGGAATATGCCTTTACGGGTATCAACTCGATTTTTCTGGACAAGCAGTTTTATGAAAAAATCACCGGCGTTTCGCTGGAAGGGTAAAGGAGTATCGCAGCAATGAGCGTAAATGTAGAAGAGATCATGTCCGGAATTCGGGCAGAAATTCAGGAAAAGGGATACAGCAGTGACATGCTGTCGTTTGCCGATGTCCCCGCAGATGCAGATGCAGGGATCTATGTGGAACGGTTCGATGCGGACATGCTCCGCGGCAACGTGCAGTATATCAGCGAACACCACCGCGTAGACCCGTATCGTCCTCTGGCAGGAAATCCCGTGGCAGTCTTTTTCAAGAAAGTCCTGCGGAAATTCATGAGCTTCTATGTGGAGCCCTATGCGGCAGAGCAGAGCAGCCTGAATGCCAATATCGCACAGGCAGAGCAACAGGTGGAACTGTACATTCGGGAATCTCGCATGCACAGCACCAAGGAACTGCTGGATAAGGTGGAGGCACTGGAACTCCAGCAGAAGAACACCAAGATCGCCATGGAACAGATGCAGGCACAGATCGCCGCATTACAGGCGAAGCTGAACGGGGAGGACGCTCGATGAAAGTATTGCAGCTTTTGCCTACCCTTGCCATGGGCGATGCGATCGGAAACGATGTCCGTGCACTGGACAAGGTCATTCGCGGCATGGGCTATCAGACCGGCATCTATGCAGAAGTCATTGACGGCAGACTGCCGGAGGGCACTGCACAGCAGGTGGAGAAAATGCCCCGCCTTTCCGGCGAGGACGTGATTTTGTATCACATGTCCACCGGTTCGGAACTGAACTTTTCTCTGGAGAAGTACCCCTGCCGGAAACTCATGGTATTCCACAACATCACTCCGCCCCGCTTCTTCAAAGGCTATAACGAGGCGGCAATGGAATCGGCAGAATACGGCATGCGTGGACTCTGTCATCTGGCAGACAAGGTGGACGGCTGTATGGCAGACTCCGCCTATAACGGCGATGTGCTGCGGGAACTGAACTACCGCTGCCCCATTACCGTGCGTCCGATCCTGATCCCCTTTGCCGACTACGCCAAGACACCGGATCAGTCCGTCATGGAACACTATCAGGACGACGGCTACACCAATTTCATTTTCGTCGGCCGTGTGGCTCCGAACAAGAAGCAGGAAGACGTGATTCGGGCGTTTTACTGCTATAAGAAGTACTGCAATCCCAAGTCCCGCCTGTTCATTGTGGGTTCGTACAACGGCATGGAACGGTATTACCACCGCCTCCGCCGCTATGTGGGAGCGTTGGAACTGGACAACGTGGTCTTTACGGGGCACATTCCTTTTGCACAGATTCTGGCATACTATCATCTGGCAGACCTGTTCCTGTGCATGAGCGACCACGAGGGCTTCTGCGTGCCGCTGGTGGAAGCGATGTACTTCAATCTGCCGATTCTGGCATACGATTCGTCGGCAATTTCCGATACGCTGGGCGGAAGCGGCATTTTGCTGCCCACCAATGATCCCATGGAAGCGGCACTGGCGGCAGACCATGTGCTCCGCAATGCGGAACTGCGGCGGGAGATCGTGGCAGAACAGCACCGGCGGCAGCAGGAATTCGCCTATCCGGAAATTCGAAAGGTGTTCGAGAGACAGCTGCAACAGTTTATCGACACCGTTCCGCCGGTTTCGAAAAAGCGGAAGTAAATTATTATAGGGGAAAAAATTTTTGGGCAGTACCGCACAAAGCCTGTGTGTAAGATGCACTTCCGGTCGTCAGGCGGGTTTGGTGCAGTGCTGTCTTTGAGAAGGTACGCCGCAGAACGCGGTACATTGGCAGGAGGTCATATCGTCATGCAGAAAATTGGATTCGTTATTCCGTGGTTTGGAGAAAATATTCCCGGCGGTGCAGAAATGGAACTGCGGGAAGTCACTGCACACTTGCAGCAGGCAGGTATGGAAGTGGAGATCCTGACTACATGTGTCAAGGAATTCACCGCCGACTGGAATGAAAACTATTACGCCGCAGGAACTGCCGTGGTGGGGAACATCACGGTTCGCCGGTTTCCGGTGCGGCGGCGGGACACTGCCGCTTTTGACCGCGTGAACCGGAAGCTGATGGACGGCAAGCAGATCTCTCCCAAGGAAGAACAGATCTTCGTGGAGGAAATGGTCAACAGTCCCCAGCTGTACGAGTACATGCGGGATACTGCCGACGAGTATGGTCTGTTTGTCTTTATTCCGTATATGTTCGGCACGACATACTACGGCATGCAGGTTTGTCCGGAAAAGTCGGTGCTGATCCCCTGTTTCCATGACGAAGCCTATGTGTACATGCGGCTGTTCCGGCAGGCGTATGTGAAAGCACGGGGCATGATCTACAATGCTATGCCGGAAATGGAACTGGCAAATCGGGTGTACGACTTCACCACCACCGAGCAGATCTGCATGGGTATCGGTATGGATACCAGGATTCAGTCCGATGCGGAAACGTTCCGGAAACAGTACCATATCGATAAGCCTTTTCTCCTGTACGCCGGCAGAAAGGACGTGGGCAAAAACGTCCACACTTTGCTGCGGTACTTTGCTGAATGGAAACAGCGGCAGAAGGACGACCTTCAGCTGGTGCTGATCGGCGGCGGCGATATTGCCATTCCGGAATCGGTGAAAGACGATGTCTATGACTTGGGCTTTGTTTCCAAGCAGGACAAGTACAACGCCATGGCGGCGGCAGCACTGCTCTGTCAGCCCTCTCATAACGAAAGCTTTTCGCTGGTCATTATGGAAAGCTGGCTCTGCGGCAGACCGGTGCTGGTTTCGTCCCAGTGTGCCGTGACAAAGGATTTCGCCAAGCGTTCCAACGGTGGTCTGTATTTCAAGGATTACTTTGAATTCGAGGGCTGTGTGCAGTACATCCTGCAAAATCCGGAGGCAGCCGCAGAACTGGGTGCCAACGGCGGGGCGTTTGTACGGGAAAACTTCGAGTGGGACGTGATCGTGGAAAAATACCGGACATTTTTCCAGAAGCTGATGGGAGCGTGAGAGCATGAAGCGAATCGCACTGGTTCACCCGCGGTACGGGCTGGAGATCAGCGGCGGCAGCGAAACCTATGCCCGAAAAATTGCAGAACATCTGGCGAACCGGTATGAAGTGGAGGTGCTGACCACCAAGGCAGTGGACAGTGCCACATGGAAAGACTGGTATGTGCGGGACGTGGAGATGATTCGCGGTGTCACAGTACGCCGGTTCTCCGTGCAGCAGATGCGTGCCAGAGATTTTCAGGCATTCGACGAGGCATATCTGGCAGAACTGGCACAGGGCAGATCCAATCTGGTGACAGAGAAAGAGTGGTTCGAAAAACACGGTCCCTATGCACCGGCTCTGATCCGCTATTTGCAGCGGTATCGGGAAACCTATGGGGCGATCCTGTTCCTGTCCGATGCCAACTATCTGACTTATGCCGGACTGCCGCTGGCGGGAAATCGGGCGATTTTTATCCCTATGGCACAGGATACCCCGTTCCTGCGGTTTTCCACACTGGAAAGCCTGTACCAGAAGCCGCGGGCGTTTGTCTTTTTGTCGGAGGAAGAACGCCTGCTGGTTCGCCGGCGGTTTCCGCTGTCAGAGCCGATTCCCTGTGCCGTAATGGGACTGGGCATGGACGTGCCGCGGCAGGTGGACACCGGCACATTCCGGCGGCAGTACGGGCTGGACGGCGAATATCTGCTCTATGTGGGGCAGGTGGACGAAAAAAAGGAGTGCCCCATGCTGATGCGGTACTTCATGGAGTTCCAGAAGCGGACCGGCAGCAAGCTGAAGCTGGTGCTGGCGGGAAAGAAGATCTGCCGGATTCCGGAGCATCCGGATATTCTGGCACTGGGCTTTTTGCCGGAGAACGAAAAGTTCAGTGCCATTGCCGGAGCCAAAGCCGTGGTGATTCCGTCCCGACAGATGGGCGTTTCCATGACGCTGCTGGAATCTATGGCAATGTCTGTGCCGGTGCTGGTCAACGGAGGAAGTCCGGTGCTGCAGGGACACTGCAAAAAGAGCAACGGCGGTTTGTTCTATCAGAGTTATTTTGAGTTTGAGGGTGCCCTGCAATATCTGACGCAGCACCCCGTGGAGTATATGCAGCTGTGTGCCAATGCGAGGGCATACATCACGGCATATTACGATTGGGAGAGTATCATGCAGCGTTTTCAGCAGATCATAGAGTGGGTCAGTCCGGAGAAAGACTGATGCGGAAAACGCAGTGGAGGAAGAAGAGGGATGAGTTTATTTACAGGAGCAGTGCTGCTGGGGGTTGTACTGGCGGCACTGACAGTTGGTGTCTGGTGGAAAAAGACCAATGTGCTGGAACTTCTGGTGCTGGGCGTGGTTTACTGGCTCTGCACATGGGTGATTTCCGGCATGGGGCTTTTTGTACTGGATCAGTTTTCGCTGCGGCGTTGTGTCATTGCGGCAGTTTCTGTGGAACTGCTGGTAGGCATTGCGGCAGTGTTGGTACGAAAGCTGCGGGATAAGACCCCGTGGAAACAGCTGGTGCGGATTTCATGGAACGTGCGTGCCTACTGGATTCCTGCGGTGGTGCTTGCCGGCGGTTTTGTGCTGGTGGCATTCAAACATGAGCTGTTTGGCATGGGACAGGACGAGGGCGTGTATCAGACGGTGGCGGTCAACTTCCTGAACGGCATCACAGACCGCCAGCAGGACTTTGCGGAATATCATACGCTTTCCAAGGAGCAGCAGGAATTGTTTCACGACAAGGTGTTTTCCTACTTGGTGGGATACGACTTGGAAACAGAGGATTATCCCGCTACAGTCTATGACCGCAATGTCAGTCCGGTTTCCGGCATCTATCACGGAATCCCCACCTATGCATCGATGCTGGCAATGTGGGGAAAAATCTTCGGTATGGCAAATATGCAGGGGGTACAGACCTTATGCTATGGCTGTACTATTTTTTTGTTGTTTTTTCTTTGCCAAAATTTGAAAATTCGGAAAAGCAGCAGTGCACTTGCCTGTGCAGTATTCGCGGCTTCGCCAATCGTGGTCTGGGTGGAAAAGTCCGCTCTGACGGAAAGTTTTCTGGCGGTGCTGCTGGTATTGTTCCTCTATTTGCTGACAGATGAGGAACACCCTTATCGGCAATGGCTTTCGATCATTCCCATTGCTGTTTTTTCGTGCTTTCACGTGTCGATTTATACCATGATACCGCTGTTTGTGGTGCTTTATGGCGGCATGTTCTGGATCACCCGCCGGAAAAGCTTTGCGATTCTCATGCCGGTGACACTTGTGGGATACTGCATCAGCTTTTTCGCCATGCGGCATGTCCAGCCGTTCTACACCATGAACAACTACCGCCCGTTTTTCGTGGCAGGGATCTCTCCGAAAGATCTGCCGGTGCTGGTGCCGCTGCTGTGCGGCGTGGGGCTGGTGGCTGTGGGAATTTACCTGTGTCTGGTCTATTTCCTGATCTGCCGGAAAAATCGGGACACTTCCACGGAAGCCTATATGCAGCGGGTGCAGCACTCCAAAATTGCAGTGGTGCTGGTAGAATTCCTGTTGGTGGCACTGGTGCTGTACATCGGTGCAAAGGTGCTTACCGCAGAAAATCCATTGCTGAAATTGCAGGGGAACACCCTGTGGGGATTTGTCTGTGGTTCGGGCTTGTTCCTGCTGCCCATTGCGTGGGTAGTGGGTGTGATTTGCCCGAAAACCTATCTGGAAACGCCCAAGCATCTGGTGATACTGGTAGCCGCATGTTACTGCGTGGTGGTGTACTCTGCATTTTTGCGGACAGAGGTGGAATTCTACTATTATTATGGTCGCTATCTGGCACCGTTTATGCCCATTGCCGCCGTGTTTGCGGCACTGACACTGGACAAACTCCGTGCGAGAGTGACGCTGCCGGTGATGACGGCATGCCTGCTGTTTGTTTCGCCCTTTGACTATTTTCTGGCGACGCATCAGGACGACACCCGCATGACATGGTCGGTGCTGGAGGACTTGTCCAATGAGATCGATTCTGATGACTGCGTGATCGTCGGCGACGACGACATGTGGACACTGTATCTGACGCTGCGTGCCACCACCGGTGCGGCAATGTATCCGGAAATGGAAGATCCGGAAACACAGGCGGCAGAACTGGCTGGGCAGTATGACCATGTGTACTATCTGGGGAACGGCAAGTGGAACGATTCCTTTGAGCATCAGTTCCAGCAGGTATACACCAATACCATTACCCAGAGCACAGATGAAAACTACAGCAATACCGGCAGACGCATCATCATGTTCCCGCTGTCCTATCAGGAAGTTAGCTATACGGTTTCCCTGTATGCGTACTGGGGCGAAGAACAGAACCTGTCCTATCCGGCAAGCACCTGTGCCAATACGGCATATTATGGGTTCTATCCGCTGGAAGGGAACTTCTGCTGGTCGGGCAGCGAGAACGCTTCCGTGCAGTGTGACCTGCAAAAGCGGGATTACAATATGACGGTTTCGCTGGGCGGAGCCGTGCCGCTGTACCAGATCCACCAGAATCCGTATGTGGTGCATGTGCTGGTAAACGGCAACGACGTTGGAACGATCACGCTGGACGACCAGCAAAACGACGGTGCGTATACGCTGCCGGTGTCCAAGGAAGTCCTGCACGACGGCTCGAACATTGTTACATTCCAGTCGAAACTCTGGAAGGGCAGCTGTGTGATGGAGGACGATGAACGGGAGCTGGGAATCCCGTTGCAGGATGTGGAATTCGAAGCGGCATAAGGGCAATACCGCACAAAGAGCGTCTGGCGACTTTGCACGCCATCTGCTTGCAAATTTCCCGTCATATTTCACAAAAATGCTCGTGAATACATCAAGTATTCACTCCGCTTTTTGTTTCATCTGACGAAAAATTTGACGACGCATCTGTCGCACAATCTTTGTGCGGTATTGCCTAAGCGGCTCTGAAATATGGAGAAAGGGAAGAAGTATATGAAACTGATCATTCAGGTACCATGTTACAATGAGGAGAAAACACTGGAACTGGCGTACAATGACCTGCCCCGTCACATTGACGGTATCGATACCATTGAGTATCTGATCATCAACGACGGCAGTAAGGACAAGACGGTACAGCGGGCGAGAGAACTGGGATTTCACCATGTCGTGTCGTTCCGGCGGAACAAGGGTCTGGCACGGGGCTTTATGGCTGGTTTGGACGCTTGCCTGCGGCTGGGTGCGGACATTATCGTCAACACCGACGCAGACAACCAGTACTGCGGCGAGGACATCGAAAAGCTGGTGCGTCCGATTCTGGAACGCAAGGCGGATATGGTCATCGGCGAACGTCCCATTGACGAAACCGAACACTTTTCGTGGAAAAAGAAGAAATTCCAGCATCTGGGCAGCTGGGTGGTACGGGTGGCTTCGAACACTGACGTACCGGACGCACCGTCCGGCTTTCGGGCATATTCCAGAGAAACTGCCATGCGAATGAACGTGGTCAACGAGTATACCTACACGCTGGAAACGATTATTCAGGCGGGACAGAGCAAAATGGCAGTGGCTTCGGTGCCGATCCGTACCAATCCGGAAACCAGACCCTCCCGTCTGTTTTCCAGCATGTGGCGGTATATGAAGCGTTCCGCATCGGTGATCATTCGCTCTACGGCAATGTACCGCCCGCTGCATTTCTTCGGCGTTCTGGGAACGATCCTGTTCCTGCTGGGCGTTGCTGTGGGAGTTCGTTTTCTGGTGTACTTCTGCATGGGCGGCGGACACGGCCATGTGCAGTCGCTGATTCTGGCATCGTCCCTGATGATGATCGGATTCCAGACCATTACCATTGGTCTGCTGGGGGATACTGTGGCAGCCAACCGGAAGCTGCTGGAAGATGTGCAGTATCACGTGCGGAAAATGGACTATGACGATCATCCGGAAGCCAAAACGCCGGACGACAAGCCCTTGCCGGAGCAGGCAGAACAGAAATAAAACATTTTTGAGCGGTGCTGCAAAAGCAACACCGCTTTTGTTTGTGAGATGTGCTGAATTTGCAGAGAAAAGTTTGTGTAATATCACGTGTTGGAAAGGTTGACAAATCAAGAAAAAACCATTATAATAAAATTAGGTAAATGGCTGTTAAAACGACAGAGATTTATCACATTTTCAACCAGAAAGGGGTTTTATTTATGAAGATCAGAAAGGGTATTTCCGCAGTACTTGCAGGTGTCATGGCACTGGCGGCATTGCCGGTATCTGCTATGAGTGCAAGTGCTGAGGGAGCGTATGCACTGGGCGATGTGGACATGGACGGTTTCATCACCGGACACGATGCGGCTATGGTGACACATGCACTGTATGTGGACAATGAAGCAATGACCGCAGAACAGTTAAAGCTGGCGGATGTGAACGGCGACGGTGTAGTAGACCAGAGCGATGCAGACTGGATCCATGAGAATCAGGTGTATGAACTGGGAAAGACTGATAAAAGATTTCGAATGAATGCGATGACGGTTTATTATCAGGCGTATTGTATTGCCGCAGACGGTACTGGTAATAATGGAGAATTGCAGTACTCTTTGGAAAAGGGTGCGGATCTTTGGGAAGGCGGTTCTTACGACGACAAAGTGTTGCCGGAAGTCTGCTACAACCTGCTGGACGTTAATGGTGATGGTGTTCTGAACGAGGACGATTTGTTCATTACTATATTTGATATATGCTATAGAGGCTGCGGTGCAATTAAGACGATGTATCTTGAAGAAAATCGCTATGACTTGAGTACAGATTCTATTCTGACTTGGTGCGATGCCGATGCAAGCGGTAAAGTAGCAAATGACTGGAACAACTCTCGAAACTGCATAAAATATTAAGGAAATGCTAACTACGCATCTGACGTACAACGAAAACCATTCCGGTAGATGACTATCATCCGGCACAGATCAAGATGGGATAACCAATATTTTTCACAGAAACTCAAACAGCCGTCGGCGACATTGCCGGCGGCTGTTTTGCATCTGCGGAAAAGCACTTGAAAACAGGCAGCTTCTGTGGTATAATAGAGTATAATCAGTATACTAGAGTATAATCAAAAGTAGGAGTGTGATACTATGAAGGTGGTTTTGCTGGCACATACCCCCACGCCGGAACAGACCGTTGCTGCTGCGGCACGGCTATGTTATTCTGATACCGATGTAGAGGCTCTGCGGGAGTCCATTTCGCAGGAGCGTGCAGAACAGTTTGTGGAAATGCTGGCGGGATTCGGGCACGAAAGCCCCGTGGAACATGTGACATTTACATTTGGGATCGAGGGCGTTTCCCGTTCGTTTCTGGCACAGGTGACCCGTCACCGCATTGCTTCGTTCTCTGTGCAGAGCCAGCGGTATGTGCGGCAGGATCACTTTGTCTTTGTAACACCGCCGGCAATTGCTGCCGAGCCGGAACTGCTGCGGGAATACGAAAATGCCATGCAGCAGTCCATTGACAGCTACAACCGGCTGGCGGACGCGTTGGCGGCGAAATATGTGCCGGAATTTCTGGCACAGGGCTGCACCGAAAAGGCAGCCCGCACCAAGGCGGAGAAAAAGGCGATCGAGGACGCACGGTATGTGCTGCCCAACGCCTGTGAAACCAAAATGATCCTGACCATGAATGTCCGTAGTCTGCGGAACTTTTTTCGGCTGCGGTGCTGCAATCGGGCACAGTGGGAGATTCGGGAAGTGGCAACGGAAATGCTCCGGCTCTGCTGCGAGGTTTCTCCTGCCCTGTTCCGCACCGCCGGTCCGTCCTGCTACTGCGGCGGCTGTGCCGAGGGCAAGATGAGCTGCGGCAAGGCGAAGGAAGTACGGGAAAAATTTGAGGTGATCCATGGTGAAACAAGGTAAAATTATTGTGCTGGACGGGCTGGATGGCTGCGGAAAGTCCACCCAGTTTGCCGCACTGGGCAAGCTGCTGACGGAGCAGGGCGAAACGGTAAAGCCGATCAGCTTTCCCATGTATGACAAGCCCTCTGCCGCACTGGTGAAAATGTATCTCCGCGGCGATTTTTCCGACACGCCGGACGGCGTGAACGCCTATGCCGCTTCCAGCTTCTACGCCGTAGATCGCTACGCCAACTATAAGCTGGACTGGGAAAAGAACTACACGGCTGGGGAACTGATCCTCGCCAGCCGCTATACCACGTCCAACGCCATTCACCAGATGAGCAAGCTGCCGCAGGAGCAGTGGGACGGGTATCTGGAATGGCTGGAGGATTATGAGTACTGTAAACTGGGACTGCCCCAGCCGAATCTGGTGCTGTTTCTGTCCCTGCCGCTGGAACTTTCCCAGAAGCTTCTCGCCAAACGCTATGACGGGGACGCTTCGAAAAAAGACATTCACGAGGCTGACCTTGCCTATCTGGAACAGTGTGACCGTGCTGCCCGCTATGCCGGCGAAAAGCTGGGGTGGCAGTTCGTGGAGGTTTCAGACGGCAGACAGCTTTATCCGGTAGAACAGATTCGGGACGAATTATACCGACGCATACAGGAGGCATTTGCATGCTGAATTTCCGGCAGATCACTCTGGCAGACCGTCCGTGGATCCAGACGGCTCTGCGGCAGTCCGATTTCATGGGGTGCGAATACAGCTTCGCCAACAATCTGGCATGGTGCCGCGGGGCGGATTCCCGCATCTGTGCCTTTGAGGGGTTCTATCTGATCTGTGCATTTGATACGCCGGACGGCACGCCGCATTTTTCGTTCCCCAGCGGAACGGGCGACCTGAAACAGGTGATCGCGGCAATGGCGGCATACGCGGCGGCAATGCAGAAACCGCTGGTGATTACCGGTCTGACGCAGCAGAGCCTGCCGTTGTTGCAGGCGGTATTTCCGGAACAGTTCACGCTGGAAAACGACCGCGACAGTGCGGACTATCTCTATCGCACCGCCGACTTTGTGGCACTCTCCGGAAAGAAGTATCACAAAAAGCGAAATCACATTGCCCAGTTTGCCAGGTATGCTCCGGTTTTCTCGGAGATGACACCGGACGACTTTGCCGAGTGCATTGCCTTTGCAGCGGAAAGCTATAACGCCAAGGACGGCTATACCGATGCTTCCAGCGTGGCGGAGCAGTACGCCATTCACACCTTTTTCGAGAACTTTTCCGCACTGGAACTGAAAGGCGGCGTGCTGCGGGTAGACGGCAGGCTGGCGGCGTTCTCCATCGGGGAACCCATTTGCAGCAATGTATTCGGCGTGCACATTGAAAAGGCGGACACCCGCTATCATGGGGCGTATCCGGCAATGGCACGGGAATTCGCGGCACACTTTGCTATGGACTACACCTACTTGAATCGAGAGGAAGATCTGGGCATTGCCGGACTGCGGAAATCGAAGCTGTCCTACTATCCGGAACTGCTGCTGGAAAAATGGACAGCAACTTGTCATACGCCGGAGGAACTGTGCTGAAAGCCTCTCTCCGGAAATTTTAAAACAGCACTGTACAAAACTTTGATGTCAGACTGTGTGCAAAGCCCACAGACGGGTTTTATGCGGTGCTGCCTCAACATACAGAAAGGATCATCACTATGATTTATGTATTTCTTGCCAATGGATTTGAAGAAGTCGAAGCCCTTGCACCGGTGGATATGCTCCGCCGTGCCAAGCAGGAAGTGACCACCGTAGGCGTGACCGGAAAGATCGTCACCGGCTCGCACCACATTCCCGTGACCGCAGACATCACCGCAGAGGAATTGCAGATCGGCGGCGATATGGATATGATCGTGCTGCCGGGCGGCATGCCGGGCACGCTGAACGAGGAAGCTTCTCCGGTGGTGCAGGCTGCCATTGACTATTGCGTTGCCAATGACCGCTGGATCGGTGCGATTTGTGCTGCTCCCTCTATTCTGGGACACAAGGGCGTGCTGAACGGAAAGACTGCTACCTGCTATACCGGCTTCGAAAAGGAACTGACCGGAGCGGAGATCGGCAGCGATGGTGTCATTCGGGACGGCAAGATCATTACCGCACGGGGTGCCGGCGTGGCAGTGGATTTCGGTCTGGAACTGGTGGGAGCCGTATGCGGCAGAGAAACCCAGCAGCAGATTCGCGGGTCTATTCTCTGTGATTGAGCAGATTGCGGCAAAACAGGCTCTCCGGCAGGAAATGCGTCGCCGCCGCAAAGCAATGCCGCCGGAAGAAAAAGCCGCAGGGGAACAGCGGCTTTGCCGCCGGTTTCTGGAAAGTTCGTATTACCGGAACTGCCGCCAGCTGTTTTGTTTTGTTGCCCTGCCGCAGGAACCGGAAACACGGGGCATTCTCCGGCAGGCTCTGGCGGACGGTAAAATTGTTGCCGTGCCCCGCTGTCTGCCGGAACGCCGCATGGCATTTCACCAGCTGAACAGGGAAGTGCCGCTGGAACAGCAGCTGCTCTCCGGCAGCTTCGGCGTGGCAGAACCGCAGGAAACGCTGCCGGTCATCACGCCCCAGCCGGAGCAGGCACCGCTGTGTCTGGTGCCGGGGCTGGCGTTTGACCGAAAGGGCGGCAGACTGGGCTATGGTGCCGGCTATTACGACCGCTTTCTGGCGGCGTATCCCTTTTTGCTGAAAATCGGCTGTGCACTGACACCGTTTCTCACGGACTGTGTGCCCACGGAACCGACAGACCAGCGTCTGGACGGTATTGCTACAGAATCTTCGCTGGAGGTATGGAATGGATAACAAAGACTTCAACCGCGATCAATTGCTGAATGAGATCCTGCGGGAAACGGCAGCTCCCAGGAGCCAGCCGGCTCCTCAGCCCGCACCGGCACGGGATCCGGAACCGCCAAAACCGGCTTCCGCTGCTCCGGCAGCCCGGCCGGCACCGGCAGAACCGGTACGTCCTGCGGCAGCACCGCAGACACAGCAGCAGCCGGCTGCGGAAACACCGGCACCGGAACCCGACAACCGCACTGTTCTTTTCAACAGTGCCCAGTGGAATACGGATCAGGTGTTCACCGCCCGGCAGCCGGTATTGGAAAATGACCCGCTGTATGAAGATCTGGAAGGGGAGAGCCAGCCGTTTCGTCCGGAATCGGTACATAGCACCACTGCCAGCACCGCCAAGCGTCCCCGCAAAAAGCGGAAACAGCATCGTGTCATCAGTGCACTGGCAATGATCATTATCATCATTGGCGTGTCCATTCTGCTGTCCAGTGCCCTGATCGTCTACGGGCGTGATCTTCTGGGCATCAACAGCGACAGTTCCACCAAGATCGTTACCATTCCGCAGGGAGCCACCATGAAAGAGATCGCAGGGACTTTGCAGGATTCGGGGATCATTACCAAGCCGGACTTTTTTGTCTTTATCGTGGGCATGAGCGACAAGGACAAGGACATCAAGCCCGGCGACCACGAGCTGCGGCCGGACATGGCGTATGAAACCATTCTGAGTGAGTTGATCAGTGATCCCATGGACAGTTCACTGTCGGTATCTGTGACATTTCCGGAGGGAATGCGTCTGGTAGATGCCGCAGATCTGCTGGAAGAAAACAACGTCTGCGATGCCGACGAATTTCTGGATTACTTTAACCACAGTGCGAAGTTCGGCTATGCCTATGAGGACTATCTGCCCAGCTTCCAGGACGAAAAGTTCTATCAGATGGAGGGCTATCTGTTCCCCGATACCTATACATTCTATCAGGAAATGGACGTGGAACTGGTCTGCCAGAAGATTCTGGGGAACTTCAACGACAAGATCACCAAGGACATGTATGACCGCATGGACGCTCTGCATATTTCGCTGGATCAGACCATTACGCTGGCATCGATGATCCAGGCAGAGGCAGGGAACACCGAGCAGATGGCGACGATCTCTTCCGTATTCTGGAATCGTCTGAACAATGCCACCGAGTATCCGCTGCTCCAGTCCGACCCCACCACCAAGTATGTGGAAGAAGTCATCAAGCCTCACAGCGAATCCTACAATCAGGATCTGTATACCTCTTATGATACCTATCAGTGCACCGGTCTGCCGGCTGGCCCGATCTGCAATCCGGGCAGCGAAGCCATTCACGCGGCACTCTATCCGGACAACACCAACTACTATTTCTTCTACTCCAACATTGACACCAAGGAAACCTACTTTGCGGAAACCTTGCAGGAGCACGAAGCCAACCAGCAGAAAGTGCAGGAACAGCAGGAAGCAGCCGCAGCTGCGGAAAGCAGCGAGGAGGAAAGCAATGACACAGAAGAATAAACCGGAACTGCTGGCACCTGCCGGCGATCTGGAACGCCTCCGCGGGGCTCTGGATTACGGGGCAGATGCGGTGTATCTGGGACGGGAAAGCTTCAGTATGCGGGCGGCGGCAAGCAATTTTCACAGTGCGGAACAGCTGCACGAAGCCGTTGCACTGGCACATCAGTACGGGAAAAAGGTATACCTCACCTGCAACACCCTGCCCCGCAACGAGGAAATTCCCACATTTCCCCAGTTCCTGCGGGAAGCACAGGAAGCCGGAGCAGATGCCCTGATTCTGGCAGACCTGGGGCTTCTGGCAACGGCTCGGAAGCTGGCACCGGATATGGAGATCCACATGTCCACCCAGACCGGTATTGTCAACTATGCCACCTGTCAGGCTCTGTATGATATGGGCGTGAAACGTGCCGTGCTGGCACGGGAGCTTTCGCTGGAGGAGATCGCCGGTATTCGGGCAAAGATTCCGGCGGAAATGGAACTGGAAGTGTTTGTCCACGGTGCCATGTGCATGTCCTTTTCGGGACGCTGTCTGCTGTCCGCCTATCTCACCGGACGGGATGCCAACCGCGGTGCCTGTGCACAGCCCTGCCGCTGGAACTATCACGTGGTGGAATCCAAGCGGGAGGGACAGTATTTCCCTGTGGAGGAAACCGATGAAGGCACCTATATTTTCAACGCGAAAGACCTCTGCATGATCGACCATTTGCAGGAACTGTTGGACGCCGGCGTGGACAGCCTGAAAATCGAGGGGCGGAACAAGTCGGCGTACTATGTGGCAATTATCACCAACGCTTACCGTGCGGCTCTGGACGCGGCAATGGCAGGACAACCGGCACCGGAATGGGCACTGCGGGAAGTGGTACAGGTCAGTCATCGGGAATACTGCACCGGCTTTTTCTACGGCAGAGAAAACGCTGCCCAGCGATACGCCGACAGCAGCTATGTCCGGAATTGTGACGTGGTGGCTGTGGTCAACCGCTGGGAACAGGGCAGACTGTACCTCACCCAGAGAAACCGCTTTTTTGCGGGGGATTCTCTGGAAATCGTGGCTGCCGGACAGCCGCCGGTGACGGTGTCTGCACAGGGGCTGGAAAACGAGGACGGCGAATCTATCGAAACCGCAAATCATGCCATGATGCAGTGCTCCATTGCCTGTGAAACGGCATTCCCCGCAGGCAGCGTGGTGCGGAAACCGGTGGAATAAGGAGGCGTTTTCATGCGGCATACACAAGCGATCATTCTGGCAGCAGTGCTGCTTGCCGGCATCGTGTCCGGCGGCTGCACCCGAATCCACAGTGCAGAGGAATTGACAAAGGACACCAGACCGGAAACCACGCCGGTGTTCACCGATGCCCCGAAGCTGGAATTCTCCGCAGATGGGGTAGACCCTTACGCCAATGTGATCGGGTACTATGTGGAACAGTATCAGAAAGATCTGGAAAGTGACGATATGCTTCAGCCATTCACCTATGTGCTCTATGACATGGACAAGGACGGCACACCGGAACTGATCGTCCGGACAGGCTACAGCGAAGCGGATTATGCCCTCTACGTCTGGACAGCCGATGCGGACAAACAGCCGGTACAGGTGGAGGGCTGTGGAAACGGTGCCCATACCCAGATCTACGGCTCGGAAACAGAACTGGGCTTTTTCATCAACAGCTGTCACATGGACACGGAGTATATTGCACAGGATTATCTGACAGAGGGAAACTCGCTGGAAGAAGTGCAGATCTACGCCTACCAGATGGAGAACGAAGCACAGTCGGCTTACGGCTATTACGATCTCACCGCCGGAGAGGGCTTTTTCCGGCTGGACGAGCAGAGCATCGAGGACTATCGCTATAAAGCCAGCCCGCAGGTGAAAGATGCCAAAACTGCCCTGTCGCTGGAGGAGTATCAGAAACAGCTGGAACAGCTGGACGATGCTCACGCTGTGGGATAAAACTTTCATAGATCGTATAAAACGCCTCGGCAAACGGTAAAAATTCCGTTTGCCGAGGCGTTTTAGTTTAGGCAATACCGCACAATCTTTGTGCGGTATTGCCCTTATTATCAATATACCCTAGTGTATTTTCCGCATCTTTTCCATAGTGATCGCTGTTACGATCCACCGCAGCCACGGCAGACACATGACCACCTGCAAAAAGATTCGCCAGGGCTTTTTCCAGCCCAGACAGGGAGCACAGGCGATCAGATACCGGCTGCCGTAGACAATGCCCATGACATAGGGAATCAGCAGGGCGACAAGATACAGCAGCAGGGGCAGAGCCATCAGAAGTGTCACATATCCCAGCATCACGGCTCCGAAAATAATTGCCGGCAGGAAAATAATGCCGAACATCAGAACCAGCAGTGCAAATATCCACCAGAAACTGAGCAGGTACACGAGCAGAATGACACCGGAAACCAGCATCAGCAGGAAAAACGGCAGGGAGAGCCACAGCATGGTCAGCTGTTGTTTTGCCGCCTGCTGCGGGGTGCTGCCGGTTTGGGAAATGGGTACACAGCTGCAAGTGCGTACCATGGTATAGCACCATGCCATGGCACAAAATGCCACTGCCAGTTTGGGCAGGAAGGACAGCGGTGCCGGCAGATCATACAAATACCGCAGGACTTGCAGCACAGGATTCGAGTCGGTCTGGTTCGGGAACAGAACATACACCCAAACCATCGCTGCCAGCGGAAGCAGTGCTCCCACCAGTGAAAACAGATGCAGCAGTACCTGTGAGCGGGTGCGTTCTGGGTGCAGCTTTCCGGCAATGTCCAGAATCACCAGCACGGCACAGCCGATGCCGCAGAGAATTGGCAGCATGACTTACTCCCGAATCTGTCCGTTGCCACTGACCAGATACTTCACTGTGGTCAGTTCGTGCAGCCCCATAGGCCCTCTTGCGTGAAGCTTCTGGGTGGAGATGCCGATCTCTGCACCGTAGCCGAATTCGCCGCCGTCGGTAAATCGCGTGGAGGCGTTGACATAGACGACTGCCGCATCAACGGTTCGCTGGAATTTCTGGGCAGCGTCCAGATCGCGGGTAATGATGCATTCCGAGTGCTTGGTGCTGTACTTGGCGATATGTGCCATGGCTTCGTCCAGACTTGCCACCACTTTTACGGTAATTTTGTAGTCGTTGAATTCTGTGTCATACAGTTCTTCCGTCACCGGCTGAACGGCATCGCCCAGAATCTTCCGTGTCTGTTCATCGCCGTAAATAGTCACATCATGGGTGCGGAATGCAGCCTGTACCCGCGGCAGAATTTCTGCGGCAACGTCCTGATGCACGATCAGCCCTTCAATGGCGTTGCAGACAGAGGGACGCTGGGTCTTGGCGTTGTCGATGATGCGGACAGCCATTTCATAATCCGCTTCGCCGTGCAGGCAGCTGTCCACATAGACGTGACAGTTTCCGGCACCGGTTTCAATGACCGGTACGGTGGACTGCCGCAGCACTGCCTGAATCAGACCGGCACCGCCGCGGGGGATCAGCACGTCCAGATAGCCAGTCAGGTGCATCATGTCGGCGGCAGTTTCACGGGAAGTGTCCTCCACCAGTTGAATGATGTCCTTGGGCAGTCCGGCAGTTTCCACAGCGTCCCGCATGATCTCTGCCAGTGCGGTGTTGGAGTGGATTGCCTCCTTGCCGCCGCGGAGAATGACCACGTTTCCGGCTTTCAGGCAGAGGGTGGCAGCATCTACGGTGACATTGGGGCGGGATTCAAAGATAATGCCGATGACACCCAGCGGCACACGGGTTTTGAGGATCTGCAAGCCGTTGGGGCGGACAGAGCCGCTGTCTACAGAACCAATGGGATCTTCGGCGGCGATCAGCTGGCGGGCAGCATTTGCCATGCCGGAAATGCGGGCAGGAGTCAGCCGCAGCCGGTCCTGCAGCGATTCTGTCATGTGGTTCTGTACGGCAGCCTCCAAGTCTTTGGCGTTGGCGGCGAGGATTTCCTCCTGTCTTGCCAGCAGGGCATCGGCAATGGCAGCGAGGGCGTTGTTTTTGACCTGCGGTGCGGCGGTGGCAATGGCAGATTCCACAGCTTTTGCCTTGACACCAAGGGTTTCAGCGTAATTCATGGGTATGCTCCTTTCCGAATGATAAAAAGTGGGATTGACGATTCAAAGAAGATTTTTTTGGTGCAGCAATTTTTCTAAAAAATGCTGCCGAGGTCCAGGGCGAGAAGCCCTGGTCGCTGTCCGCAGACAGCGAAATCTCTGCGCCGTGCTTTTGGCGCACGGAGAAAAGGGTGAGAAAATCGACAGATTTTCGAGGGAAAGCGAACACGACCGCTTTCCCTGGCTGCCCCTTTTGTATTGGTGACTCTGTAAAACATCCCAGTGGGATGTTTTACACGGAAGCGTTCTCTAATGATTTCTTTCACGACAGTGTGTACTGCAAAAACCGCCCGTTTTTCTCGAATCCATATGCGGTGTATAACAGCACACCCATTTCAGACGCAGTGATCCAAACGGCTCCGCAGCCATAGGTTCTGGCTTCTTCCACCACGTGATCCAGCAGTTTTCGGGCAATGCCTTGTCTGCGATAGGCGGGGTTCGTGTACATGCTGGACAACAATCCGATTTTTCCGGTGGGATTGCTGTAGTACGGCGGTTTTTCCACAAAGGACATGCCGCTTGTCCCGATAATGCGTTCTCCGTCCACCGCCAGCCATGACACGAAAGTGCCGTCTGCCAGATGCTTCTGGTAGTATGCTGTCAGTGCCGGCTCTAAGTCCAGATCGGACTGTGCCCCTTCTTCTTTTAGCTGCGTGATTCGCATTGTCACAAATGTGGGAACGTCTGCTTCTGTCAGACGGCGGTAGGTCAGTAGAGCGTTCATGGGCATGCTCCTTTCCAGATGATAAAGGTGGATGAGAAGATTTTTTAGTGCAGCTATTTTTCTAAAAAATGCTGTCCATGTTGATACTGCACCAAGTCTTGTTTCAGGTATCTCGTGAGAAATATTCCACTGGAATATTTCTCATAGGTTTCTTGCTGGAAAAGGGTAGTCAGGGGAAGCGGTCTTGTTCGCTTCCCCTCGAAAATCTGCCGATTTTCTCACCCCTTTCTCCGCGTGCCGAAAGCGTGGCACGGGAAGTTTCGCTGTCTGCGGACAGCGATCAGGGCTCCTCGCCCTGAACCTCGCCAGCATTTTTGAAAAAATTGCTGGAGCAAAAAACGCTATTGATGTAATCACTTGCGGGTTTCGTGTGATAAATTCATTCTGCCAGAAAATGTGTTCCGATCGGTTCGCCGTCAAAGAGGGCGTACAGCTGTTCCGGATCTCTGCCGTTCATGATGACCATATCCACGCCGGCTTCGGTGGCAATTTTTGCGGCATTGATCTTGGTTGCCATGCCGCCGCTGCCCAGTGCCGAACCGGCACCGCCTGCCATTTGTTCAATGCGGGCATCGATTTTCCGGACTTCCCGAATGACCTGTGCATTGGTATCGGTGCGGGGGTCGGCGGAGTACAGTCCGTTGATGTCGGACAGGATAATCAGCAGATCTGCTCCCACTGCGGCAGCAACCGTAGCGGAAAGGGAATCGTTTTCGCCGATTTCCAGTTCCAGCTCATCGATCGCCACCGTGTCGTTCTCGTTGACAATGGGAATCACGCCCATTTCCAGCAGTCTGCCAATGGTGTTCTGTACGTGGGGCAGACGCTCGTTGGTCAGGGTGGCACGTGTCAGCAAAATCTGTGCCACGGTAACATTATATTTGGAAAACATGTCGTCGTAAATGTGCATCAGTTCGCACTGTCCCACTGCGGCGGCAGCCTGTTTGGAGGGCGTGTCCTTGGGGCGTTCCGGCAGGTTCAGCTTGCCGACACCCATGCCCACCGCACCGGAGGAAACCAGCAGCAGTTCCTTTCCCGCGTTGTGGAGGTCGGACAAGATCCGCACCAGATTGGTCATGCGGCGAATGTTCAGTTTTCCGGTTTTATGTGTCAGCGTGGAAGTCCCCAGCTTGAGAACGATACGCTTTTTTGAGGATACATCTATCATTTTGGTTTTTCTCCTTATGGTGCAGTAATCACATTCTGCGGCGTTCCGGCGAGCCAGCACCGTAAATTTTCCGCCGCCAGTTCCAGCAGCCGCTGTCTGGTTTCCAGCGGTGTCCATGCCGCATGGGGTGTCAGCGTGCAGTTTTCCAGCCCGAACAGCGGCGTATCTCCCATGGGCTCTTCCGTCAGCACGTCCAGTGCGGCACCGGCGATCACGCCCTTTTGCAGAGCCTGTGCCAGGTCGGCTTCTACGATCAGTCCGCCCCGTGCGGTATTCACCAGCAGAGCCGTGGGCTTCATGGTGCTCAGCCGCCGTGCATTGACCATGCCGGCAGTCTGTTCTGTCAGGGGCGTGTGCAGGGTGAGAATGTCCGCCTGCCGGAACGCTTCGTCCAGCGATACCAGCGGATAGGGGCAGTTTTGGGGCTGGGTTCGTGTGGCGATGCAGAGCCGCATGCCAAAAGCAGCACCAATTGCGGCAACCTTTTTGCCGATGCTGCCGTAGCCCACCACTGCCAGCGTTTTTTCGGCGAGTTCCTGCATGGGGTAGGGCATGATGCAAAAAGTCTTTGCCTGTTTCCACGCACCCTGCCGGACAGCGGCATCATACTGTGCCACGCGGCTGTAGTGGTGGAGGATCAGGGCAAAGGTGTGCTGTGCCACGGCATCGGTGGAATAGCCTGCCACATTGCAGACTGTCACGCCGTGTGCTTTTGCGGCGGCAATGTCAATGTTGTTATAGCCGGTGGCACATTCGCCCACATACCGCAGCTTCGGACAGCGGTCGAACAATTCCGCCGGAATGGGCGTTTTGTTGCAGAGAATGCCGTCGGCATCGCTCACACGTTTCGCCAGCTGTTCCGGTGCGGTGAGGTCGTAGATCTGCACTTCGCCAAACTGTGAAAATATGTCCAGCGACACCCCGCCGCCGGACAGGGTCGCTCCGTCTGTCACTACCAGTTTCATGCGTCGGTTTCCTCGGTTTTGCTGTCGCCGGCGGTGTCGGCTGCCTGTGCAGCGGCTGCCTGCTTCTCCTTTTTGCGGGCGATTATGGACAGAACAATGGCTCCCAGCAGAAGCACCAGTTCAAAGATGCCCACCGTGTGGAACCAGACCTTGTTGTGTTCGCCGCCGACGTAGATCAGCAGGGAAGCGACGATGCCCACTGCCAGAAGCAGCTGGTACGGGCGACGCAGGCGAATGAACTGCACAACGAAAAAGGCTCCTGCGATCAGGCAGAAGATCAGGTGATAGGTGAATGAAATCGGAAATGTACTTGCGTCCATAGTGAAAAAACTTCCTTTCTGTTGATACGAATCCTGTTTGCGGGATTCCCATGACCGGCGTTCTGCCGGATATACCCTTTTATTATAGCATAGATGATGCTGGTTTGCAATGGGTTTTGTGTACTTTTCACGGAAATCAATTTTCATGATAGCCTCCCCTGAAAGGGGAGGGGAACCGCCGTTAGGCGGTGGAGAGGTTTTTTCGTAAAATCTTTTTATGACGTTTTCGGCATAAGTGGAAACCCCTCAGTCAGTGCTACGCACTGCCAGCTCCCCTTTCAGGGGAGCCTCACTTGTCAAACTTCATAATTTGGCACAATTTAAATCAACATATTTTTGAAAATTGATTTCCGTGTGTACTTTTTGGGTGGCTGCCCATAGAAAAAGCCGCCGGCAGAATTGCCGACGGCTTGCGTTTCAAACGAAAGCAGTTATAAACGTCTGTTTCGTATTTTGTGTCATCAATTTTTTTGAGAAATGCATGCAAAAAGATGCGAAGCAGACTCTAATACATGCTCAAAATCGCCTTAATACACGCTCAAAGTAACGTTTGCCGTTGTTGGTCCAACAACGTTGATATTCACGGTTTCCGGAATAGAATCCATTGTGAGATCATAGCGTCCTTCTTCAAAATAAATGGTCTTTTGGATTCCTGCTCCCATAAATCCCACGTCAACCAGTGCAGTCAGAGCATCTGTATTGTCCAGAACGCCGTCACCGTTCACGTCCATCAAGTTATAGCATACTTCCGAAAATTCGTCGTTATAATCCAGAACAGAATCCAGAAGATCTGCACCCTTTACGTTGGAGCAAGCGTTTCCGGCACCAGATCTGGCAACACAATACAACTGGAAGTACACCGTTACTACGTCCAGCTGAGATGTCTTATCCATTTGTCCCAGTTCATACACCTGATTCTCATGGATCCAGTCTGCATCGCTCTGGTCAACAACACCGTCGCCGTTCACATCTGCCAGCCGCAGTTGTTCCACGGTCAGTGCCTCGTTGTCCACATACAGTGCATGTGTCACCATTGCCGCATCGTGTCCGGTGATGAAACCGTCCATGTCCACATCGCCCAGTGCATACGCTCCCTCAGCACTTGCACTCATGGCAGATACCGGCAGTGCTGCCAGTGCCATAACGCCCGCAAGTACTGCGGAAATACCCTTTCTCATTTTCATAAAAATTCCTCCTTCAAATTAAAAAAACGCGGAATAAATCTTGCATATAACTGCCTTAAGCGTTTTCTACACCATACCGAATGCTGTGTTCTACACCAGCTTTGATCTGATCCCAGACATTTTCTCTCTCGCCAGCTGCATCGGCATCCACCCAAGCCAGCACCAGATCTTCACCCAGATCATACCGCTTTTCCGTGAAATAAATGGTGTCCATTTCACATGCACCTCTAAGAGCCACATCCAAAACAGTGACAAACACATCCTCATTATCCAAAACGCCGTCACCATTCACGTCCATCAAGTTGTAGCAGACTTCCGGCAAAGCATCTTCATAGTACCCGTTTTCCAAAAGAGCCACGCCCTTTTCCAGAGGACGTGCCTTGCCCGCACCCATTCTGGCAACAGTGTATGACTGTTCATAAATCGTGCATGCATTCATCGTAAACACGTCGATCTGCCCCAGTGCATACACCTGATTCTCGTGAATCCAGTCTGCATCGCTCTGGTCAACAACACCGTCGCCGTTCACATCTGCCAGCTTCAACTGCTCCGCAGTCAAAGCCTCGTTGTCCACATACAGTGCGTGTGTCACCATTGCCGCATCGTGTCCGGTAATGAAACCGTCCATGTCCACATCGCCCAGTGCATACGCTCCCTCAGCACTTGCACTCATAGCAGATACTGGCAGTGCTGCCAGTGCCATAACGCCCGCAAGGACTGCGGAAATACCCTTTCTCATCTTCATAAGTAAAAGCCCCTTTCTGGTTGAAAATGCGATAAACTCCTGCCGTTTTGACAGACATTTATCTAATTTTATTATAATGGTTTTTTTGTATTTTGTCAATCTTTCAGCTAGTGTGATTTTGCACAAATTTTCACAGAAAAATTCAGCAGATCATACAACCAACGCCAAACAAAAAAGCGTTCCGGCAAGAGCCGAAACGCTTCCATTTTCGTTGTAAAAAACAGCTTAGTCGCTGACATACGGCAGCAGTGCGATGTGTCTTGCACGCTTGATTGCAGTTGTCAGTTCACGCTGGTGGAATGCACAAGTGCCGGTGACTCTGCGGGGCAGAATCTTTGCACGTTCAGTCATGCACTTCTTGAGCTTGGCAACGTCCTTGTAGTCGATACGCTCAACGCGATCTACACAGAACATACAAACCTTTTTGCGGGGGCGTTTGCCGCCACGCTGAGATCTTTCTCTCTCCATGATGTTTTTATCCTCCTATCTGCAATGCGGTTATTTCTTTGGATTCGATCAGAAGGGAACTTCGCCGTCACTCAGAATTTCCTCAAAGTCACCCAGATCGCCCAGCTGCATCGCACCCGGTGCGTTGTTCGCTGCCGGAGCCTGCGGTGCAGGCTGTGCTGCAGGCTGTTGATATGCCGGTGCGGACTGTGCAGGAGCCGGCTGTGCATACGCCGGTTGCTGATAAGCACCCTGATACCCGCCGCCATTTTCCTGTGCGGAACGCTTGGACTCTCCAAAGGTAACATTGTCTGCCAGAACTTCCATGCTGTAGTGCTTTACACCATTCTGGTCGGTGTAGTCATTGTTTCGCAGACTGCCTTCCACAATGATCATACTGCCCTTGTGGAAATAGCGGCTGACAAACTCTGCCTGCTGCCGCCAGCAGCTGACGTTGATAAAATCAGCTTCCCGTTCGCCGGTCTGCTTATTCGTAAAACGACGATCGATCGCCAGACGAATGCGGCAAACTGCAACACCGCTCGGCGTCTGCCGGAAATCCGGATCCGCACACAGCCGTCCCATCAGAATTACTTTGTTCAGCATGTTGTTCCCCTTTCTGAAATTCGTCTTACTTTACGGTAACGAGAGAACGCAGAACGCCGTCTGTGATGTTCAGAACACGCTCTACTTCTGCCGGAACGTCCGGAGTGGACGTAAAGGTATACAGTGTGTAGTAACCGTCCGGCTCGTCGTTGATCGGATAAGCCAGCTTACGCTTGCCCCACTCGTTTACTTCGTCCAGTGTGGCAGCAGATGCGATCTTCTCGCGGAACTTTTCAACCAGTTCCTTTACAGCTTCTTCACCGTTCTTCAGACTGAAAACCGTCATCAGTTCGTAGGATTCCTGTTTCTTTGCCATACTCAATACACCTCCTTCTGGATTTCGCCCATGCAGGGCATGAGCAAGGATAACACACCTATTATACCAAACCCGACAAAAAAAGTCAAGCCCTTTTGCAAAAAAAATTTGCACGGAAATTTTCCGGCTTTTTGTGCGGCTTTGCCGGTGCCGGTTCCTGCCGCGGCTGTGGTCTGTGCTTGGATACCTAATTAAAAGGAAAGGACACGGTGTACGTGTCCTTAAAAAACAAATTTGACAATGATTTCGCACGGAAATCTATTTTCAAAAATATGTTGATTTAAATTGTGCCAAATTATGAAGTTTGACAAGTGAGGCTCCCCTGAAAGGGCACCCGTAGGGCGTGCCTTGTGCTGAGCTGGCAGTGCGTAGCACTGACTGAGGGGTTTCCACTTATGCCGGAAACGCCATAAAAGGATTTTACGAAAAAACCTCTCCACCGCCTAACGGCGGTCCCCCTCCCCTTTCAGGGGAGGCTATCATGAAATTCGTTTGTCAAGCGTTTATCACTGCAATTTATTCAGCGTTTCCATAGGGTTCACCCCAGTCCCTCCGCCTGTGCAAAGGTCATGCCGTCATGGAGTGCCATGTTGAGGGCACACGCCAGCAGATCGCCGGCGTGGTCGATCAGCCGGTCGATGTCCCGTGGCGTGACCATCATGTTGGGGCGATCCTTGGGAACGCTTTTGCCGTAGATGCCCTGTACGGCGGTGTGGAGGTCTACCACAGTGGGAATCCCCAGTGCGATCACCGGCACCCCCAGCGTCCGGCGGGAGAGCTCCGCACGGTGATTTGCCACGCCGCTGCCGGGGGAAATGCCGCTGTCACTCATCTGAATCGTCGTGCCCAGTCGGGAGAGTTCCGCACACGCCAGAGCATCTACCGCCACCACTGCCGCCGGCCGGATCTGTTTGCAGACCGCTTCGATCAGTTCTGCCGACTCCATGCCGGTCTGCCCCAGCACACCGCCGGCAAGCACGCAGACTGGCCGCAGTTCCGGCAGATAGGTGAGTTCCTCCGCAGTGAGGGCGGTGCGGAGGTGCCGCGTTGCCAGCACTTTCGAAGCAACGCGGGGCCCCAGAGCGTCTGGCGTAATGGCACGGTTTCCCAGCCCTGCCAGAAAAACACAGCCCTCCTGCGGCAGAAATTTTCCCAGTTCCGCGGCGAGCTCCTCTGCCATTTCCTGATAGTTGGCACTGCTGCGGGAAATGGCAGGGGCTTCCAGTGTGACGTATCGTCCGGCAGGCTTTCCAATAGGGGCACCGCAGACATCATTCTTGATGCGGATCTCTGTAACGGAAAAGGCGTTCCCGCGGGTTTCCTGTGTGACCCCCGGCAGACTGGGGGCGGCGGCGGTGCGTTCGACGGCTAGATCAGTGCGAATTGGCTCCATGTGGCATAACCTCCTGTGTTTTTGTGCAAATTGCTGGCTTTTCACGCGAAAAAATTGTGGCGTTCCTTGAAAATACCTATTGCATTTTCGGACGGGCTGTGTTATAATAGAGTTTAGTCACGGCGTTCTGATAAGAATGCCAGCATTTGGTCGTTCCAATTGCGGGGAAGTTTCCCCACGAAATGACAGTACCGTGTCAATGCTGTCATTAGTGTATGACGTACAGAATCCGGTGATTCGAGGGAATTCTACCCATTATTTTTGATTGTAAAAAAGGAGATCTGAACTATGCCGAATATTCGTTCTGCTAAGAAGCGTGTAAAAGTAAGTGCAACCAAGACTGCTGCCAACAAGGCTCGCAAGTCTAACCTGAAGACCATGATCAAGAAGGCTGACGCAGCTTGTGCAGCAAATGCTGCTGACAAGGAAGCTGCTGTACGCGTTGCCATCAAGCGTGTCGATCAGGCTTGTGCAAAGGGTCTGATGCACAAGAATGCAGCTGCTCGTAAGAAGTCCCAGCTGGCAAAGAAGCTGAACGCTGCAAAGTAAGCGAAAGCAAATTTCATTTTGCAAAGAGAAAGAGCGTATGCCCGATGAGGGTGTACGCTCTTTTTGTACTTTCAAGTTGTACTTTAAAGCGGTAGTCCGAAACTGACTTGCAGGGCGTGGTCTACCCGCGTCATGGACGGTTCGTCCAGCTCGCCCATGCGGTCTTTCAGCCGCCGTTTATCCAGTGTGCGGATCTGCTCCAACAGCACCACGCTGTCCTTTGTCAGTCCGCAGGTGGCTGCCTGCACGTCGATGTGGGTGGGCAGCTTGGCTTTTTCCCGCCGGCTGGTGATCGCCGCCGCAATCACGGTGGGGCTGTGCCGGTTTCCGACATCATTTTGCACAATAAGTACCGGTCGGACACCGCCCTGTTCAGAGCCGACAACGGGGCTCAGGTCTGCATAATAAATTTCGCCACGCTTGACCAGCATGGGGAATCCCTCCTTTATCTGTCAAGGCAATACCAAGTATTGTCTTAGAAAACACAACGATGAATGGTTTTGTGTGATCACGCTCTTAGTATGCCCGTGATTTTCAAAAATAATCGATACTGTTTTATTATATTCACGGAGGGAAACAGGAGTGCTATTGCAGATAGGACGGCAGGAGAAATTCCATATGGGGAAGATTGCGGACAACGCCGAACAGCAGAAGCACAACAACGCTGCCCCACAGCAGAAAATTTTCCCCTTTGCTGCCCTTGGCGAACCACTTTGGATTCCACAGCACCCGAACCAGAAATGCCGCCAGCCACAGGGGAGAGAGTAGAGCAATCGCCAGATTTTCCCTGGCGGCACCGAGGAAATCCAGATGCAGCAGGCAAATGCAAAAATGAGAGATGCCGCAGCCCGGACATGCCAGACCGGTGATCTTCTGGAACAGGCAGGGGATCCGCAGCGGTGTCAGCTGGGTGACGATATAATACGTCAGCCCCAGCAGAAAAAAGACACCGGCAGTTCGGAACTGTTTGCGGTGGGTGTGGAAAAAGGAACGCAGATTTTGCAGCAAAAGGGATACCTCCTTGCCGGTTGCGGGAAAGTTTGTCGTACAGAAAAAAGCTGCACCGGAATCGTTCCGTGCAGCTTTTGCGTTTTGTTCAGCGTTTCCTTATGCCAGCTGGTTCAGTTCGTTCTGCATCAGGGCATAGGACACAATGCCCAGCCCGAAAATTGCCAGAATCAGATAGAGAATGCCGCTGTTGCCGGAGGGCAGTCCACGGGACGCTTTCACCTGATCAATGGCATCGCCCTGCTTGTAGAGCCAGTACCACATGTAGACGTTGCAGGTGATGATGCTCAGCAGAATGACCATGCCGCCGGAAGTGGCATTGGGATCACCTGTCAGTTTGTTGACATCTTCGGTCAGCTTGTAGATCCAGTACCACATGTAAATGCCGCATGTCACGATCGACAGAATGATGCACAGGGCAATGTTACGCTGCTCGATGGGACCGCCGTAGGGGTTGCCGTTGAATACCGGCGGCGGTGTCTGGGGCGGAACACTGTTGTTCGGAACTGCTCCGTTGGAAGTCGGTGCTTCATTGGACAGCGGGGCTCCGCAGTTTGCACAGAATGCTGTGCCGTCAGAATTGTTGCTGCCGCATTTCGGACAAATCATAAGTATTCTCCTTTAATATGAATTGAAATCGGACGGTTTGCGGGCTGCCGCAGATCGTCAGTTTCTGTAGCGTATGTTTAGTATACCATACTTTATGGCAATTGTCAATGAGAATATGCGAAAATGTTGAAAAATCATAGTGGCATCATTGATGAGGCAATAATGGATATGGGAAAATTTCTCCGTCTGCCCTTGCGGAAAACGGCAATTCTCCCCACAGCAAGCCCACTTTTCTTTCATTTGTCAAAAAATTAACAGCTTTCCCTTTCGATTTTGCACAAATCTCCAAAATGTGCGGAAAAGTAGTGACAAACGGGGCGTGTTATGGTATACTTGTACTTGAGGCAATACCGAACAAAGCCTGCCTGTGGCTTTGCACAGTGTTCCCTTCACAAAATCAGACAGCCCGATGCAGATCTGGATACGGGCTGACCAAAAGAACCGCCTGACGTGCGAATATCCTGCTGTCGTCAGTGCGTGAAATCGAATTTGGCGGCGAAACTGCCGCGATAAAGGATAGGAAGCGTGAATGTTATGGAAAACATGGAAAACAATTTTGATGTGATCATTGCCGGTTGCGGTGCTGCCGGACTGTACGGTGCCATCAATCTGCCGTCAGACTGCCGGATCCTGCTGCTGTGCAAACAGGAACTGACCCTGTGCAACTCTGCACTGGCTCAGGGCGGGATCGCCGGTGTGTACAAGTCGCCGGAGGATTCCATTGAACTGCACGAGCATGACACCATGGTTGCCGGCGGGTTTACCAACAATCCGGAAACGGTGCACATTCTGACCACACATGCCGCACACGAGATTCAGGCGATTCTGGATTTCGGCGTGGACTTTGACCGGACACCGGACGGCGAACTCCACCGGACACTGGAGGGCGGTCACAGCCGCCACCGCATTTTCCACCACAAAGATGCCACCGGTGCGGAGATCCTGGACAAGCTGATCAAAAAGGTAAAGACACTGCCCAATGTGACCATTCTGGAACACGCCATGATGACGGGCATGCAAAAGACCGACACCGGCTTTTCTGTCAATGTGATGCAGGGCGGCTCCTGCACCGTGTACAGCAGCCACTTTATGATACTGGCTACCGGCGGCATCGGACGGGTCTACCGGTTCACCACCAATTCCAAGATCGCTACCGGCGACGGCATTGCATTTGCCTATGAAAACGGTGCGGAGATCCGGAACCTGCACCTGATCCAGTTCCACCCCACAGCATTCAACGACCACCACACCAGAGAGTGCTTCCTGATCTCGGAGGCTGTCCGCGGCGAGGGGGCATATCTGCTGAACTGCAACAAGGAACGCTTCATGGACCGGTATGACGAACGGCTGGAGCTGGCTCCCCGTGATGTGGTTTCCCATGCCATTATTCTGGAAAGCCGCAGAACCCATTCTGACAACTTCTATCTGGACATTTCCTATAAGGACTCGGAGTTCATCAAGAACCGGTTCCCCATGATCTACGAAAAGGTTCTGGAACAGGGCTACGACATGACCAAGGAGCCGATCCCGATCTTCCCCTGCCAGCACTACCTCATGGGCGGCATTCAGGTGGACGACAATTCCGAAACCACAGTCCCCAATCTGTACGCTGCCGGCGAATGCTCCCATACCGGTGTACACGGCAACAACCGTCTTGCCAGCAACTCTCTGCTGGAGGCTCTGGTGTTCTCCAGACAGGCGGCACTGGATATTGCCAAGAAGCTGCCGGATGCTCCCAAGACCTTTACCGCCGCAGAATTCCCTGCCAAGCCGAACCCGCAGAAGATTCCGAAAGGACTGCGTACCGAAATTCGGCAGATCATGCAGGACAACTATTTTGTTATTCCCAACAAGGAAAAGCTGCCGGAGGGATTCCGGAGAATCACCGAGATCCGCGACCAGCTGCTGAACGGCAACTATATTGTAGATGCCGACTATGTAGAAGCAAAGTCGCTGGCAACGGTGGCATATATTATTCTGAAAGAAGTACTTTAAGCAAACATCGTGAAAGGAACCATTCCCCATGTTACAGCAAACCTATATTGACCGACTGATTACCACCGCACTGGACGAAGATATTCACTATATCGACGTGACCACTGACAATCTGCTGGACGACGCACACACCAGTGAGGCGTATTATCTGGCAAAGGACAGCGGTGTGCTCTGCGGTATCGACATTGCCAAGCGGGTGTTTGAACTGGTTGGCGGCGACTTCACCATGGACATTCGCATTCATGACGGCGAACAGGTGAAAAAGGGCGATATTATCGCCACCATGACCGGCAGCACCAAGACCCTGCTGAAAGGCGAACGGACTGCCCTGAACATTCTCCAGCACATGAGCGGCATTGCCACTGCCACACACCAGTGCGTGGAACTGGTGGCTGGCACCAACGCCCAGATCACCGATACCCGCAAGACCCTGCCGGGGCTGCGTCCGCTGCAAAAGTATGCCGTGACGGTGGGCGGCGGCAAGAACCACCGGTACAATCTGTCTGACGGTGCCATGCTGAAAGACAACCACATTGATGCTTATGGCGGCATTACGCCGGCTGTGGCTGCCCTGCGGAAAAAAATCGGGCACATGGTGAAGATCGAAGTGGAAGTGCGGACACTGGAAGAACTGGAAGAAGCCCTGTCTGCCGGTGCGGACATCATCATGCTGGACAACATGAGCTGCGAGGATATGACCAAGGCAGTGCAGCGTGTGGACGGCAAGGTGCTGCTGGAAGCTTCCGGCAACGTGACCGCGGAAACCATTCGGGGCATTGCAGAAACCGGCGTGGACATCATCTCGCTGGGAGCACTGACCCATTCTGTCAAGTGCTTTGATATTTCCATGCGGATCTCTGCAAAGAAATAAAGGCAATGCTGCACAAGCTCTAAGACAACTGATCGTTTTTGAACCGGCGGCGGGAGATTTCTGTCTGCCGGTTTTTTTTGTGTCTTGCAAGGGAAACACTGCATAAAGCCCGCCTGACGGCTTTACACGCAATCTGCCGAAAAATCTGACGACGCATCTTATGCACAAGCTTTATTCAGTGTTTCCCAAGAAAAATGTGAATCTTTCTGCAAACGTCTTGACAATTTCACGGAAACAGTGTAAAATAAAAGTGTTGTATCAAATTACAAACGATTCTCAGTGAAAATGCTGGGTGACGCTGCGTTTTTTGCGTGTGCGTCGTGGTTATTCATGTATCCCGTCTGCCGGCAGATTTGTTCCGGCAATGGGTTCCGATAGAGCAGAGAAGGCAGTTTCTGCGATGTGTGGGAAACCGCTTTTTTTCTGGAAATGGACTTGTGAGCCGTGCGGAACAGGATTCTGCCGCACGGCATACAGGAAAGAAAGGCAATCCTGAACAGCGTTTTGGATGGGATTGTCTATGATCCTCATGATACGTCCTAAGACATCAATGCATAAGGCGATTTTGTGTGGTGCTGTCTGAAAGCGATTCGGCGGAACGGAGAATGCCGCGGATTTGCTTTGCAGGGCGGAGAGGGGAAGGAGATGCACGTCTTCCTGAGGAGAATTCCCGACTGTCGGGAAACACAAGTGAATACAAGACGCACATGCCGCCTTTGGCAGAACGCCGCTGTGTTGTATACAGATAGACAAATACAAAACAGATTTTAAAGGAGGTAGTGCATAGACATGCAAGCGATGAACTGGGCACTGGCAGCAGTGCTTTGTCTGGTGGCTTTGCTGGTGGGTGCCGCGATTGCCGGATTTCTGGCGTACCGCAAGGGCGTACAGTCCGGCGTTGAACAGCGGAAACAACAGGCAGAAGCTGCTATCGGCTCCGCCGAAAAAGAAGCCGGACGCATTCTGGAAGATGCCAAAAAAGAGGCAGAGGCCAAGCGGAAGAATGCCATGGTGGAAGCAAAAGACGAAATTTATAAACTCCGTTCTGAAGCGGAAAAAGAAATCAAAGACAGACGCTCTGAAATCGGCAGACAGGAACACCGGATTCAGCAGAAAGAGGAAAATCTGGACAAAAAGACAGATAATCTGGACCGGAAGGAAGAATCCCTCAAGCAGCGTCTGAAAAATGCAGACAAGAAGCTGGCAGAGGCGGAAGAAGTCAAGAACAGCCAGCTGAAAGAACTGGAACGCATTTCCGGACTGACACAGGATCAGGCAAAGGAATATATCCTGAGCACGCTGGACAGCGAACTGGTGCACGAAAAGGCTGTGAAGATCTCCTACTATGAGCAGCAGATCAAGGACGAGTGTGAGGAAAAGGCTCGCAGCTATATCTCCCTCGCCATTGCCAAGTGTGCGGCAGATCAGGTCTCGGAAACGGCAGTTTCCGTTGTGGCACTGCCCAACGACGAAATGAAAGGCCGTATCATCGGCAGAGAGGGCAGAAATATCCGGACACTGGAAACCCTGACCGGCGTGGACATCATCATTGACGACACACCGGAGGCAATCGCCCTGTCCTGTTTCGACCATGTTCGTCGGGAAGTGGCAAGGATTGCTCTGGAAAAGCTGATCGCAGACGGCAGAATCCACCCGACCAAGATCGAGGAAATGGTGGAAAAGGCAAAGCGGGAAGTGGAACATCGGATCCGGCAGGAGGGCGAACGTGCCGTGCTGGAAACCAATGTACACGGACTGAACAACGAGTTGGTCAAGCTGCTGGGACGGCTGTATTACCGCACCAGCTATCGGCAGAATGTGCTGATGCACTCTATCGAGGTTTCCAAGCTGTGCGGTGTGCTGGCTTCGGAACTGGGCGTTGATGCCAATCTGGCACGCCGTGCCGGACTGCTCCACGATATTGGTAAGGCTCTGACTGCGGAGATCGAGGGTTCTCATGTACAGATCGGTGTTGACGTTTGCCGGAAGTACAACGAGAGCAACGAGGTCATTCACGCGATCGAGGCTCACCACAACGATGTGGAACCGAAAACCGCAATCGCATGTATCGTACAGGCGGCAGATGCCATTTCTGCGGCACGTCCGGCGGCGAGAAGCGAAAACTACGAGAATTATATCAAGCGGTTACAGAAGCTGGAAGGCATCTGTTCTTCTTATGAGGGCGTAGAAAAGTGCTACGCATTGCAGGCTGGCCGTGAGATTCGTGTCATGGTGGTACCGGAGATCATCAACGATGAGAAAATGGTACTGGTGGCAAGACAGATCGCCAAGCAGATCGAAAACGAAATGGATTATCCGGGTCAGGTCAAGGTCAACCTGATTCGCGAAAGCCGCGTGGTCGATTACGCAAAGTAAAGACTCGCAATGAAATGCGGAGAGGACAGGGTGACCTGTCCTCTTTTTGTTCGCTTTGGCTAAAAGAATGTGTGCGAATTTGTGCAAAATTACACCGGTTTAAGGATTGACAAAATGCGTAAAAGCATTTGTGCGGTGTTGCCTTTTTTTGAAGAAAATCGGTATGGTTTGGGCTTGGATTCTATTCAGGTTTAGTGCAATGCTGATGCAAGCGGCTGTTTTGTATTTCCGGACATATGCGGAGCAGTGCGTACACGCCGGTGTGGTTGCGGCTTGACAAATTTGTCAAAATATCGTATGATAGAAAGGCAATCAAAAACGCCTGTACTGTCCGAAACGAAAGGGGAATCGCCATGGAGCACAACCATTTACACGATCACGCCGCCGCACTGCCGGCACAGATGCCGCCGGAATCCCAGCTGGCAGATGTGGCAGAACTGTTCAAGATCTTCGGCGATCTGACACGGGTGCGAATTATCTTTGTCCTCTTTCAGCACGAGGAATGTGTCATGGATATTGCCCAGAAGCTGGAAATGACACAGTCTGCCATTTCACACCAGCTTCGTGTGCTGAAACAGTCCCGTCTGGTCACCAGCCGGCGGGAGGGAAAGACCATTTTCTATGCACTGGCGGATTCCCACATCTCCTCCATTTTCGGACAGGCTCTGGAACACATTCAGGAATGAGGTAAAAATGTTTGAGAAAACGCTTGCTTTTTCCACGGCAATCTGCTATAATAAGAAATAGCAGAGAATACTCTGCGGAAACCAACACGGAGGTGAATTTCTCATGGCATATAAAATTACAGATTCCTGCATCAGCTGCGGTACATGTAAGGACGCATGTCCGGTGGACGCAATCTCTGAAGGTGCTGACAAGTATGAAATCGCTGAAGATGCTTGCATTTCCTGCGGTTCTTGTGCATCGGAATGTCCGGCAGATGCAATTGAAGCTGACTAAGCTTTTGTAAACAAACGGCAAAAAAGCTGTTCCGTTCCGGCTTCACACTGGAAACGGACGGCTTTTTCTTTTAGATAAGGAAAGGAACGGATTTATGATGAAAAAGCAGATGCAGAAAGCGGTCTGTCTGCTGTTGGGCAGTGTACTGCTGCTGTCTATGGGTGCCTGCGGCAAAAAGGACAAAACTTCTGCCCGCGATGTGACTGACGGTTCTTCTGTAACGGCAACCCAGACTACACAGGTTGTCAGAGAGATCAAGAGCCACAAGGGCGAGATCGGTGAGGAGATGCAGTATCAGGATGTAGATGCCGTGATGAAAAAAGCATACGTTTCTGACTACACATTCTCGGAAAACGGCAGCGAGATCGGTCTGACATTCTTCGAATTTGAGATCACCAACAATAGTGAGGACGAACTGGCGGTGGACTTGCTGTCACAGACATTCGGTCTGACGGTAGACGGCGAGGCGTATCCCGGTGTCAGCATTCGCAGTCCGCGGTTTATCTATAAGGAATTCGGCGATTCAGGCAAGACGTTCGACACCGCGATCCAGCCCGGAGAAACCCGCGATGGCTATATCTGCATGGAAGTGCCGGCAGATTTCCAGAGCCTTCGCATCACCTATTTCCCCAGAGCCGGCTTTTTGGACTGGGACGAGGCATTCCTCTTTGACATCGATCGTTCGGACATGGAAGCTGCACCGGAGCCGGTGGAAGCATTCCAGTAAGAGCCTGCCTGCAAACGGGCTTTGTGCGGTGTTGCCTCAGATACAAAAAGCAAACGGCAGGCAGATACAAATGCCTGCCGTTTTTCTTGCACAGAACAAAGGCAATACCGCACAAAGTTTACCGGTCAGTTTTGCATGCAATTCCCGAAAAACCGAAGTATTGATCTGACGCATCATGTTGCCTTGCAAAAAAAAGTTTAGTTTTTCAGAACTTGCACTTGACTTTTGCAGAACATTCTGGTACAATCCGGTTTGACAAAAGAAATTTGTCAGAAGGGAGTATCGAATGAGAAATATGCAAAAAATGTGGGAAGACTATGCAAAGGAAGTGCAGGTGCTGCGGGAACGTATCGCAGAACTGCGGGAGGCCCTGCAGCGGGACAAGACGATGGCACCGCTGGAACGGCAGGAACTGGAGGCACGGAAACGCCTGCTGAGTGAAGAAGTGCGGGATATGGAACGGAGCATGGCGGACATTGCGGTCTATGCCGAAAATGAAAAGGCAGGCGAATCGGCATGTGCATGACAAAAGCCGCCTGGGAACAGATGCTGTTTTCCGTAGATTTTCATCTGGACCGGCAGGAAAAACAACGTGCCGCCTGTCTGGCTGCCAGAAACATTCTGGAACATGACATTTCTGCAAGACAGAAACAAGTCCTCCTGCTGTACTATGGAGAGGGAAAGAAAATGGCGGATATTGCACAGCTGCTGGGGGTGAACATTTCCACGGTATCCCGCACCCACCGCCGTGCCTGTGCCGCCGTTCAAAAGCGGCTGAAAGCCTGCGGGCTTTTATAAGGAAACACTGCATAAAGCCCGTCTGACGGCTTTGCACGCAATCTGCGTGCAGATTTTCCGTCATATTGCCCAGAAATCCCTTGCCATACATCAAGTATGCCTGCGGAATTTCTGAGCAATCTGCCGAAAAATCTGACTACGCATCTTACGTACAAGCTTTATGCAGTGTTTCCTAAAGAAACACCGCACAAAATCATTGGAGAATCGATCGATCATGAATACACCAGTCTATGACTTTTTGATACAATACGCAGAGCGGGACCCTGTCCGGCTGCATATGCCCGGACACAAGGGCAGATTCGGGGCACCGGCGTTGCAGCGTGCCACGACACTGGATCTGACGGAAATCACCGGTGCGGACAGCCTGTTCGAAGCCGAGGGCATTCTGGCGGAGAGTGAACGGAATGCCGCTTCGCTCTATGGAACGGCGTATACGTTTTATTCCTGCGGCGGCTCGACCCTCTGCATTCAGACCATGCTTTTGCTGATGAAACAGCAGGGGCGGGCGGTGCTGGCGGCGAGAAATGTGCATCGGGCATTTTTGAATACCTGTGTGCTGCTGGACCTGCCGGTGCAGTGGATCTATCCCCGCGAAAGTGACGGCATTTTGTCCGGTACCTATGATCTGGCGGATTTTGAGGCCGCATTGCAGCAGCAGACCCGACCGGCGTGTGTCTATGTCACTTCGCCGGACTATCTGGGGCGTATGGCGGATATTGCCGGTCTGGCGGAACTGTGCCACCGGTATCACGCGAAGCTGCTGGTGGACAATGCCCACGGAGCACATCTGGCGTTTCTGCCGTGGCGGTGTCACCCGATCCAATTGGGGGCGGACTACTGCTGCGACTCTGCACATAAGATGCTGTCGGGGCTGACCGGTACTGCCTATCTGCATGTCCGCAGCGATATTGATGTGGAACCGGAACGGGTGCGGGACGCGATGGCAATGTTCGGCTCGACCAGTCCCTCGTATCTGATGCTGGCTTCGCTGGACTGGTGCAATCGGGAACTGGCTTCGCCCTTGTTCCGGAAACAGCTGGAGGAAGTGCTCGACCGCATTCAGCAGCTGAAGTGCCGGTTTTCGCCACGTTATTGTTTCGTAGACGGCGACCCCATGCACCTGACTATAGATGCGGCGGCAGGCGGATTTCACGGGCTGGAACTGGCGGCGTATCTGGAACAGCATGAAGTCTTTGTGGAGTATGCCGATGCATTTCATGTGGTGCTGCTCTGTTCGGCAGCCAATACCGATCGGGACTTTGACATTCTGGAGCAGCTGTTGGAAAGGTTTTCGCCTACACCGGCGGAATCCGGAGAAAAGTACGCTCTGCCCAGACCGGAAAAGGTCTGCGGGATTCGGGAGGCGGCACTGGCTCCGCAGGAGATTGTGCCCATCGGGGAGAGCAGCGGACGGATTTGTGCTGCGGTGAAAGTGCCCTGTCCGCCGGCAGTGCCCATTGTGCTTAGCGGAGAACGAATCGATGCCCGCTGCATTGCGGTTTGTGAGGCTTATGGAATTACGGAGATCAGCGTCGTACAGTAGGAGGTGGCGGCATGGCACAGTTTTATGGCAATGAACAGATACAGCACACCCTGCACCAGATGCTTTTGCGGGACAGGGCTCCCCACGGATTCCTCTTTTACGGGGAAACCGGTCTGGGAAAAAAGACGCTGGCAAAGCAGTTTCTGGCAGAACTGCTCTGCACAGGAACGGAAAAGCCCTGCGGCAGCTGCAAATCCTGCAAAATGCTGGCGGACGGTGTGCATCCGGACGTGCGGTTTGTGGAACACAGCGGCAAGCGAAACGGCTTTTCCGTGGACACGGTGCGGGAGGTGTGCGTGGATCTGGCATCGCCGCCCAACGAGGGCAATGCCAAGTGCTATGTCTTTGGGGACTGTGATGCAATGGACACCCGCACCCAGAATCTGCTGTTGAAAGCGGTGGAAGAACCGCCGGCTTATGGGTATTTTATTTTTACGGCAACTTCTCCGGCATCGCTGCTGCCTACGGTGCGTTCCCGTATCGTGTCGCTGGCGGTGTCGTCGGTGACGGAACAGGAATGCCGTGCTGCACTGGCAGAACGGGGCTTTTCGCCGGAAGATGCCGCAGAAGCGGTGGCGGCGTTCCATGGGAACATCGGGCAGTGCTTAAATTTTTTGGAAAATATGCCAATTCGTGAGGCCGTTGGATTGACAAAAACCGCAATCAATAGTATAATAAATAAGAATGAGTATGCGTTGCTGCAAACCGTTTCGGTGCTGGGAAAGGAACGGGAACGGACGTTTTTGTTCCTGAACCTGTTTGACCGGTGCATTCGTGATGCCATTGTGTGGAAGCATGACCCCTGTGCGGCGGGAATTGGCTGTGATGCGGCAGGGTCGAAAAAGCTGGCAGAACGGCTTTCCGACAGTGCCGGACAGGCAATGCATCGTGCTGTGGACAGTACCTACGGGGCAATGGAGGCAAATGTCAACCTGCCGCTGGCACTGGCAGCTTTTTGTGCAGACTGCATGGACGCGTAACAGCTTCTCATTCCGGAAATGAAATTTCGGGGCGTTGGCTCTACTATAGAAAGGAAGAAAGTATGGTTGAAATCATCGGCGTTCGGTTTCAGAACGGCGGAAAGGTCTACTATTTCTCTCCGGACAGCTGGAAGGTGAAACAGGGAGATCTTGTCATCACCGAAACTTCCCGCGGGACGGAATGCGGAGAAGTCGCGATCGCCAATAAACAGATCCCCAAGGAGCAGGTGACAGTGCCGCTGAAGCCGATCCTGCGGGTCGCCACGCGGGAGGATCGCCGGACACTGGAACAAAATCGCAAAAAGGAAGAACGTGCTTTTCAGGTCTGCCAGCAGAAGATCGCCTATCGAAAGCTGAAAATGAATCTGGTAGATGTGGAATGCACATTCGACAACAGCAAGCTGCTGTTTTATTTCACCGCGGACAACCGCGTGGACTTTCGGGAACTGGTCAAAGATCTGGCGGCAGTGTTCCGGACAAGAATCGAACTGCGGCAGATCGGCGTGCGGGATAAGGCGAAGATCCTGGGCGGTATCGGTATCTGCGGCAGAGAATTTTGCTGCAAGGGGCACCTGCAGGATTTCCAGCCGGTTTCCATTCGCATGGCAAAGGAACAGGGGCTTTCCCTGAATCCGACGAAGATCTCTGGCTGCTGCGGCAGACTGATGTGCTGCCTGAAATATGAGCAGAACGTCTATGAGGAACTGCTCCGCATTACCCCGAAGGTCGGGGCGATCGTCACCATGACAGACGGCACCAGGGCAAAGGTCTGCGAAACCAATCCGCTGACTGGCGATCTGAAGGTGATTTCAGAAAAATCCGATGTGCCGGTAAAGGTCAAGCGGGACGACGTGAAGCTGCTGCGGGACGGAAAAATCAAGGTCGATGCGGCAGAACGCAAGGCATTGAAATCGTTAGAGGATAAGTAAGGGCAGACCGGCTCCCCACCAGTCTGCATATAGGAGGTATTTTTTTATGGCATCTCAAAGTAAACGCCGCCGCGTCCGGTATGACCGGATTCTGGCAGTTCTTCTGGTTCTGATCCTGCTGATCGTACTGCTGGTGAAGTGCTGTTCCAGCTGCTCCAGCAAGAAGGACAAGAAGAACGACAATGTGACTACCACACCTACTCAGGCGACCACAGCTCCCACAGAGGCAGATAACACGAAAACCGTTTATCTGAGCCCGTCCAATCAGGAGGACAACAAGTTCTATGTGGGCGACACCAACGAAGCTGCGGTCTGCCGCATTCTGGCACAAAAGACGGCTGCCATTCTGGAACAGTCCGGCGTGAACGTCATCGTTGCCGGCGATGCTGACAGCATTCAGACCAAGACAGCGGCCGGCGATCAGAATCTGGCGGCATATGTGGCGATCCACACCAACGCCGGTACCGGTGTCGGCACAGACTGCTATTACAATGCCAATTCCGAAGCCAGCAAGAGTCTGGCACAGGCGGTATATGATCCGGTGGCAGCCCTGACTCCCACAGATGACAAGGGTCTGATCGACGGTTCGGACAGCAATTCTGAAAATTATCAGTATGAAGTGGGTGCCAACAAGAGCCCCAGCTGTCTGATCGAAGTGGAATATCACGACGGTCCCAATGTGGCACAGTGGATTCTGGACAATGAGGACAACATCGCTTCTGCACTGGCACAGGGTATTTGCAGCTATTTGCAGGTAGCTACTCCCACAAGCGGTGCAGCAGTGACCACCGCAGCACTGGGCGGTGATGTGAACAGCACGACAACGGCAGCGATCGGCGGAGCAGATGCTCTGGCAACTACTGCTGCATTTGGTGCAGAGGGAACAACAGGCACAGAAAATGCGATCCAAAATCAATTATCAGCTGGAAACTGACCGAATCCTGGCACAGCTGCCGGCGGAACGGACACCGACACTGTTTCTGCATGCCTGCTGTGCTCCGTGCAGCAGTTATGTGCTGGAATATCTGAGCCGGTATTTTGCCATTACGCTGTTCTTCTATAATCCCAACATTTCGCCGGAGGCGGAGTATCTGCACCGGAAAGCTGAGTTGTGCCGGCTGGTGCAGGAATTACCGCTGGGGAATCCGGTGACGGTGGTGGACGGCGATTATCTGCCGGAACGGTTCTATGCTCTTGCCAAAGGGCTGGAGCAGGAGCCGGAACGGGGAGCACGCTGTCAGAAGTGTATCGGGCACCGTCTGGAAGAAACATTTCGGGCGGCGGCAGCACTGGAAGTGTTACCGGATTTTGTCTGCACCACGCTGACCATCAGCCCCCATAAAGATGCGGTGTTTATCAACACCAGAGGAACGGAACTGGCGGAGCAGTATGGCATCCCGTGGCTGCCCACGGACTTCAAGAAAAAGGGCGGCTATCAGCGTTCGATCGTGCTGTCCAGAGAGTATGACCTCTATCGGCAGAACTTCTGCGGCTGTGTCTACAGCCGGCTGGAGGCGGAACGGCGGGAAAAACAGGAGGCATCTTGCGAGGATTGAAAGCCTGTGGAATAGCAGGGCTGCACTGCGAGAATTTTTGCAAAAAACAGTTGACAAGCTTCGGCGATTGTGCTATACTAGTCCTTAGAGCGTTGAAGGGAACGGCACATTTCGCCGAAGCTTTTTGCAGAGAACCGCTGTCACCGGCTGAAAGCAGCGGGAAAAAGTGAAGAAATTTGCAAACCACTCCCCGAGTCTGCCCAATCCGCAGCGGTCTGTCCCCGTTATCGGACACCACGAGGTGTATGTGCCTTTGGCACGTGCATGAAACAAGGGTGGAACCACGATAGATTTTTCATCGTCCCTTGCACAGTCCTTTACTGTGTAAGGGACTTTTTGCATTTACTTTGGGAAATGCCGCACACGGCACGTCTGACATGTCGGGCGTTTCCCGCATTCTGGAAAGGAAGATGGATCATGATCAAACTGACATTGAAAGACGGCAGCATTCGGGAACTGGAAGCTCCCACAGCTGCGGCAGAAGTCATTAAGGGCATTGGCATGGGACTGTACAAGGCTTCCTGCTGTGTCAAGCTGGACGGAGAGGTCTGTGACCTGCGTACCGTTATCGACCACGACTGCACATTTGAAGTCATGACCTTCGACAGCGAAGAAGGTAAGAAAACATTCTGGCACACCGCTTCTCACGTGCTGGCACAGGCTGTCAAGCACCTGTATCCGGAGGCAAAGCTGGCGATCGGACCGGCAATCGATACCGGTTTCTATTACGACTTTGACGTAGAACATCCGTTCAGTCAGGAAGAACTGACTAAGATCGAAGCCGAGATGAAGAAGATCGTCAAGGCAAACGAAAAGCTGGAACAGTTCTATCTGTCGCCGGAAGAAGCGGTGGCTAAGCTGAAAGAAATGGACGAACCCTATAAGGTAGAACTGTGCGAGGAGCACGCCGGAAACGGTGAGCCGATCTCGTTCTATCAGCAGGGCGATTTCACAGATCTGTGTGCTGGTCCGCACCTGATGTCTACCGGTACGATCAAGGCGTTCAAGCTGCTGTCCTGCACCGGTGCATACTGGAGAGGTTCAGAAAAGAATAAGATGCTGTCCCGTGTCTATGCGGTGGCATTCCCCAAGGCATCGATGCTGGAAGAACATCTGGCAAAGCTGGAAGAAGCCAAGAAGCGTGACCACAATAAGCTGGGACGGGAACTGGAATATTTCACCACTGTTGACGTGATCGGTCAGGGCCTGCCGGTGCTGCTGCCCAAGGGTGCCAGAGTGGTACAGCTGTTACAGCGTTGGGTAGAAGATGTGGAACAGGCACACGGCTGCCTGCTGACTAAGACGCCGCTGCTGGCAAAGCGGGAACTGTACAAGATTTCCGGTCACTGGGATCACTATCTGGACGGCATGTTCGTACTGGGCGACCCTCACGACGAAACCAAGGACTGCTTCGCTCTGCGTCCGATGACCTGCCCGTTCCAGTATCAGGTATATTTGAACCGGCAGCGTTCATACCGTGATCTGCCGATGCGTCTGACGGAAACTTCTACGCTGTTCCGGAACGAGGACTCCGGCGAAATGCACGGCCTGATCCGCGTTCGTCAGTTCACCATTTCTGAGGGACACTATATCCTGCGTCCGGATCAGCTGGAAGATGAATTCAAGAACTGCCTGCAATTGGCAAAGTATTTCCTGGATACAGTCGGACTGCTGGACGACTGCACATTCCGGTTCTCCCAGTGGGATCCGGCAAATCCGGGCAACAAGTACGAGGGTACACCGGAGCAGTGGGAAGAAGCACAGCGTGTCATGGGCAACATTCTGGATCACTTGGGCTTGAAGTATGAGATCGGCATCGACGAGGCGGCTTTCTACGGTCCGAAGCTGGATATTCAGTACAAGAACGTATTCGGCAAGGAAGACACCCTGGTCACCATTCAGATCGATATGCTGCTGGCAGAGCGTTTCGGCATGTACTACAAGGATAAGGACGGTCAGAAGAAGCTGCCGTACATCATTCACAGAACATCGCTGGGCTGCTATGAGCGTACACTGGCATACATGATCGAACACTTCGGCGGTGCAATGCCGCTGTGGATCGCTCCGGAACAGGTTCGTCTGGTGCCCGTTGCAGATCGTCATCTGGACTTTGCATATGAGGTCAAGAAGGAACTGGAAGCTGCTGGTCTGCGTGTCGAGGTGGACAGCCGTGCCGAAAAGGTGGGCTGGAAGATCCGTCAGGCAACGATGGAAAAGGTGCCGTATATGTTGACTGTCGGTGACAAGGAATGCGAAGAAAAGACAGTCGCAGTCCGCAAGCGTAACGGCGAAGATCTGGGCAGCATGACGGTGGCAGAACTGACAGCAAAGCTGGTCGAAGAAGTCCGCACCAAGCAGAAGTAATCAGACAATGCAGCAGAAGCTGCTACATAACAGAACAGAAAAAGGCGAACGTTTCGGCGTTCGCCTTTTTTGCCGGTATTTCGCGAAAAAATTGAAAAAGTATACATTTTCCAATTGACAAAACATCATTTTTCAGTTATAATAAAAGACAGGTATATTTTGTTTTGAAAGCGAGTATTTGGAAAATGGGAAGTACGAAAATCAATCTGACGGAGGAACAGTTTACAGAGGTGACACTGTCCGCCCTGAAAGAGCACCCCGAGGGAATTACGGAATATCCGATTCTGGATTTTGATGATCGTGCACTGGGGCTGTTGTCCGCCGGTGTTGCAGAAACACTGCGGTATAGTGAGATCAAGCCCCGCGGCGGTCTGGCATATCGGTTTCTGAAGCGGCTGTTTGACATCGTGGGGTCTGCATTGTCACTGATCCTTCTGGCGATCCCCATGGGCATCGTGGCACTGGTGATCTATCTGGACGACAAGGGGTCGCCGATCTTTTCACAGGCACGGCTGACCAAGGACGGAAAGGTGTTCTACATGCACAAGTTCCGTTCCATGTGTGTCGATGCGGAACAGAAGTTCGCAGAGGTGCAGAAAGAAAACGAAACCGACGGTCTGGCGTTCAAGAGCGAGAACGACCCGCGAATCACACGGATCGGGCATTTTATCCGGAGAACGTCCATTGACGAACTGCCCCAGCTGTGGGACGTTTTCTGCGGGCACATGTCCATTATCGGGCCGCGTCCGCCGCTTCCGCGGGAAGTGGTGCTGTATACGCCCCACCAGATGCAGCGGTTACAGGTAAAAGGCGGTCTGTCCTGTATTTGTCAGGTAGAGGGCAGAAGCGATATGGGATTCGAAAAGTGGGTGGAATCCGACCTCGAATACATTCAGACACGCAGTGCCGGACTGGATCTGAAGCTGGTGTTTAAGACCATTGGCGTGGTAATTATGAAAAAGGGTGCAAGATAACCATAGGAAGAAAGAGCCGCTGTGCAGATGCATGGCGGCTTTTGTGCTGTCCGGAATCTTTTTCGGAATCTGCCTTGTCAATACCGCCCGCTTTATGTTATAATAGAAACAGCATCACAACAAGCGAGGTGAAAAGCCGTGTGCCTGTGCCGCGGCGATTATGAAACGATTGGTAGTGGGCATTACTGCCCATGTGGATTCCGGAAAGACGACGCTTTCCGAAGCTCTGCTGTACCGTACCGGCGAGATCCGGAAGCTGGGGCGGGTGGATCACCAGACAGCTTTTCTGGATACCCACCCGATGGAACGGGATCGGGGCATTACGATTTTTGCACATCAGGCATGCATTGCCTGTGAAAATGCGGAATATACGCTGCTGGATACTCCCGGACACGTGGACTTTTCAGCAGAAACTGAACGCACTATGCAGGTGCTGGACTATGCCATTCTGGTCATCAGCGGCACAGACGGCGTGCAGTCCCACACGGAAACCCTGTGGAAACTGCTGGAACGCTATCAGGTGCCGGTGTTCCTCTTTGTCAACAAAATGGACTTGGCAGGGGCAGACAAGGCGGCAGTGCTGGAACAGCTGCAAAGCCGGCTGAGTGACCGCTGTGTGGATTTTTCCGCAGACGGCACCGATGCCTTTTATGAACAGGTGGCTCTGTTGGAGGAGCCGTTCATGGATACTTATCTGGAACAGGGGAAGATTCCGCCGGCACTGCTGGCAAAAGGCATTGCCCGCCGGAAGCTGATCCCCTGTTACTTCGGGGCAGCGTTGAAGCTGGAGGGCGTGGACGCATTTCTGGAGGGACTGCACCGGTATACGCTGGAACAGCCCTGTCCTGCACAGTTCGGGGCGAGGGTGTTTAAAATTGCCGCTGACGAAAAGGGGAACCGGTTGAGTTACCTGAAGATCACCGGCGGACGGCTGCGGGTGCGGGACAGCATCGCCTATACTGCTTCCAACGGCAGGGACATGCAGGAAAAAGTCAGCCAGATCCGTGTCTACGCCGGTGCGAAGTTCGAGGCGAAAGAGGCAGTCCCTGCGGGCACGGTCTGTGCGGTGACAGGTCTGAGCCGGACGTTTATCGGGCAGGGGCTGGGCAGTGCCGGCGACGGTATGGCTCCGGTGCTGGAACCGGTGCTCCGCTATGGCGTACAGCTGCCGGAAGGGGTGCACCCTACCGATGCCCTGAAACAGCTGGCACAGCTGGAGGAGGAAGATCCGGCTCTCCACGTGGTGTGGAACGACCACGCCGGACAGATTCAGATGCAGCTGATGGGAGAGGTGCAGCTGGAAGTATTGCAGCGGCTGATCGCCGACCGGTTCGGCATGCAGGTGCAGTTCGATGCCGGACAGATCACCTATAAGGAAACCATTGCCGAGCCGGTAGAGGGCGTGGGGCACTACGAACCGCTGTGCCACTATGCCGAAGTGCACCTGCTGCTGGAGCCACTGCCGCAGGGCAGCGGTTTGCAGTTCGGGGTGAACTGTCGGGAGGACGATCTGGAACGAAACTGGCAGCGGCTGGTGCTGACGCATTTGGAGGAGAAAACGCATCTGGGCGTACTGACCGGTTCACCCATAACAGATATGCGGATCACCCTGTGTGCCGGAAAAGCCCATGTCAAGCACACCGAGGGCGGCGACTTCCGGCAGGCGACCTATCGGGCGGTGCGGAACGGACTGCGAAAGGCGAAAAGCATTCTGCTGGAACCGTGGTACGAGTTTTTGCTGGAACTGCCTACGGAAAACGTGGGACGTGCCATGACCGATCTACAGCAGATGGGGGCGGAGTTCCAGCCGCCGGAAACCGAGGGCGACCGTTCGGTTTTGCAGGGCAGTGCTCCGGTGGCGAAGCTGCGGGGCTATGCTTCAGAGGTGACCGGTTATACCCACGGCGTGGGCAGACTGGTCTGTTCCCCCAAGGGTTATGCTCCCTGTCAGAATCCGGAAGAAGTCATTGCCGCAGTGGGGTATGACTGCGACAGCGATCTGGAAAACTCTGCGGATTCCATTTTCTGTGCCCACGGAGCCGGCTTTGCCGTCAAGTGGAACGAGGTGGAACAGCACATGCACCTGCCCAGCTGCCTGCACCAGCTGGAAGAACCCGACGAACCGGCGGCACCGGTGCGGGTGTCGAGGGCAGCCTATGGGGGCAGTCTGGCAGAGGACAAGGAACTCATGGCGATCTTTGAACGGACTTACGGAAAAATCGACCGCAATCCCCGACAGGCACTCTGCACCCCCAAAGAGGAGGACACTGCGGCAGCATATCACGGCAAGCCGGATCCGGCGTATGATGGGGAGGAGTACTTGCTGGTAGACGGCTACAACATCATTTTTGCGTGGGACGAGTTGAAAACGATTGCCCAAAACAATCTGGACAGTGCCAGAGGACAGCTGATGCACATGTTGAGCAACTACTGCGGCTATCGGAAGTGCAAGCTGATTCTGGTATTTGATGCGTATAAGGTCAAGGGCTATCACGGTGAAACGGAGCAGTATCACAACATCACGGTGGTGTATACCAAAGAGGCGGAAACTGCCGACTCCTACATTGAAAAGGCAACGCTGGACTTGTCGAAGAAGCACAAGGTGCGGGTGGCAACTTCGGACGGCATGGAGCAGCTGATTATTCTGGGGAATGGTGCTCTCCGTATCACTGCGGCGGAATTCCGGCAGGAGGTCTTGCAGACCGAGGCAGCCATTCGGGAATATGCGGCACAGATGAAGCAGGGGAAAAAGACCATTACGGAGAAGCATTCGTCATAAGCTGGGGCAGTGCTGCCGTAGCAGAATACCCGAAATCCCTGCGGAAAAATCGGCAGTTCTGTCAATTGTTTGTGCAGCAGAAATATGATAAAATAAGGATATTCCGGAGCGTGTTTCGGCACGCTGAGATATAGAATGAATATGGAGGCATGACAAATGCAAATGCAGATACAGCACCAGCTGCGGCGTGTCGCTGCTGCCCTGCTGACCGCGGCGGTCGCCGTGGGCACAGGAGCCTTTTCCGGTCTGGCATTGGAAACCGATTCCGGCACTCTGGAAAGCTTACAGGCGTTCCTGCTGGGAAAAGAAAATGCCGGCGGAACGGACTGCAACGGGGACGGCGTTGTGGACGGCATGGACTTGGCACTGCTGCGGCAGCAGCAATTCGACGGGGGAGAAATACAGGACGGCTATGCCGGCTTTATCCGCACAGACGGCAAACTGCTGGTCGATGAAAACGGCAAGCAGTACCTCATCAAAGGCATGGCAATCGGCAATGATGTGTGGTCGAATCCCACCACAGCCCCTGCCCAGGATCACGATGCGGCAAGCTATCAGGAACTGGCGGACATGGGCTTTGATTCCGTGCGGTTCTATCTGAACTACGCCATGTTTGAATCTGACAGCAAACCCTATACCTATCGGGAAGAAGGCTTCCGCTGGCTGGACACCAACATTGCATGGGCAAAGGCGGCAGGAATCCGGCTGGTGCTGAACATGCACTATCCGCAGGGCGGCTACCAGTCGCAGGGGAACGGCACGGCACTCTGGACAGAACCGGAAAATCAGAAGCGGCTCTGTGCCCTCTGGACGGAAATTGCCAAGCGGTATGCAGATGAGCCGGTGATTCTGGGCTATGGACTGGTGAATGAACCGGTGGTAGCTGCTGCCAGCGGTGAGGAGAGCCTTGCCCTGTGGCAGTCCGTAGCACAGATGCTGACGGACGGGATCCGTACTGTAGACCAGAACCATATGATCTTTGTGGAACGCATGTGTGCGGCACAGAATCTGGCAGGCACACAGGAACAATGGATCAATTTCAATGACGAAAACAACTACGTGCATCTGGACGATGACAACACGGTGTACGAGTTCCACGACTATGACCCGCATGCTTTTACGCATCAAGGCTTCGACTGGGCGGGGACACTGGGCAATGATGTGACCTATCCGGACGAAAGCTATCTGGTGTCCAGCGGCAATGCCCAGTGGGGCACTTCCACCTTTGCCGGCGATCGGGCGGACACGGAGAACACCGAGTGGCAGTATCTGAAAAGCGGCAGGATCACGCCGAAATCAGACGGCAAACAGCTAATCAGTCTGGTATTTCAGGCACAGAACATCGGGGACTACGGCTACGCCCGGGCAGATGAACTGCGGCTGAACGAATATGACGAGGACGGCAGCTTTGTCCAGACCATATACGCCAACGACTTTGACAGCACGTCCCTGCTGAACTTCTGGTCCAGCAACGACTCCGGCGGACAGTACTACGCTTCTTCCGAGGGACATCTGGCAAAGGGCAGTCTAATGCTCTCCGGCACCACCGATGATGCCAACACCAGTACAAGATATTTCCGTCCCACGGCAGGACACAGCTATGAGGCATGCGGTTATTTTCAGGTGAACACCAAGAATGCCGACGCCATTGTCCGTCCACGCGTGGACGTGTGGAATGTGGATTCTGTGGAAGTGCTGAATCGGGACTATCTGGAAAAGAGCGTGGCACTGAACACGGCGTTTTCGGAAAAGTACAATGTGCCGGTATACTGCGGCGAGTTTGGTGCCGGTTCGCACTGCTTTGAGAACGACCGCGGCGGTGACCGCTGGATCGGGGACATGCTGGAAATTTTCCGTGACGGCGATATCAGCTTCAACTACCACGCCTATCACGATGGTTCCTTCGGGCTGTATGAGGGTGGCGGTCTGCCCAGTCCCGCAGGGAGAAATGATACACTATATCAGGTGCTGGTAGAGAAATTGAAAAGATATACAGAATAAAATATACGGAATGACAGGATTTACGAAAGGAACTGATATGAAAGAAAAAGATA
>ERZ773185.195-NODE-195-length-58407-cov-4.139687_pt1 | contig 58407 bp, 93 predicted proteins | sample MGYA00580531_ERZ773185 | MGnify/ENA primary metagenome ERZ773185 (study PRJEB29015, sample SAMEA2737799) | human gut metagenome | biome: human gut; feature: human-associated habitat; material: faeces | place: China | collected 2012 ...
ATATTTATGGTTTTGAAGTCAGTGAAGGAATGGTATCCGATATCACAGATAAGCTTCTTCCCAGAATAGAAGAATGGCAAACTCGCCCATTGTCAGCGGTATATCCAATCGTTTTTATTGATGCTGTACATTTTTCTGTGCGTGACGATGGTGTGATCAGAAAGCTTGCTGCATATGTCGTCCTTGGAATTAACGAAGACGGAATGAAAGAAGTATTAAGCATTGTTGTAGGTGAAAATGAAAGCAGCAAGTATTGGCTGTCAGTGCTGAATAGTCTGAAAAATCGAGGCGTTCAGGACATTCTTATTCTCTGCTCTGATGGACTGACAGGAATCAAGGATGCAATCTCCGCCGCATTTCCTGAAACGGAACAACAGCGCTGCATAGTGCATATGGTGAGAAATACACTCAAATACGTTGCAAACAAGGATATGAAGTCTTTTGCTAAAGACTTAAAAACAATCTATACAGCTGCCGATGAAAAAGCTGCCAGAAAACAGTTAAAGACCGTTACCGAAAAATGGTCGGGACAATATCCGAGTGCCATGAACCGCTGGCATGATAACTGGGACGCAATCTCCCCGATTTTTAAATTTTCCAAAGAGGTTCGTACTGCGTTTTATACTACAAATGCCATTGAATCGTTGAATTCATGCTATCGCAGGCTAAACAAGCAGAGAAGCGTATTTCCGAGCTCACAGGCACTGGTGAAAGCACTATACCTGGGGACTTTTGAAATAGCCAAAAAATGGACAATGCCAATCCGTAATTGGGGCAAAGTCCGTGGTGAACTCGAAGTCATGTACCCGGACAGAATGCAGATATAGCAATAAAAGCCGGAATATCAAGAGTAAATATACGCCCAGAATTCTCTGGGCGCTCTTGACATACCAGCTTATTTTTGCTATTAAATAAACAACGGCTTAACACAGAAATCTGCTGTTAAGCCGCATCAATTATCATAGAAGATCTGAATTTACAGAAAAAATTTCACACCGTCGACGGTGCCGGGAACATCGTCCTCTTTTCTTTTTACATTAATTGAACAACTTGTACCAAGTCTCAGCTCCTACCACGCCGTCAGCTTTCAAACCGACTGCTTTCTGAAACGCTTTGACCGCAGCCTGCAGACCAGATCCGAAGCTGGCATCCATCGCGCCGGCATAGTAACCTTTTGCTGACAAGATGAATTCAATCAGGTATACGAACGTGCCGGATGCTCCTTTTTTGATAACTACCTTTTTTGCCGCTTTCTTGCAAGAAGACAGGAAGTTACTGTTGGACGGATCCAGCTTTGTTTTATATTTTCGGTTACACAGATCTTTCCAGACGCACACAGCTGCAGCTCTGCTCTTTTTCCCGAAGCTGTCATCCACATCCAGAAGTTCTTTCATGTATTTTTTCAGAGTACTTCCGTAGTTAGTATTCAGCCACTTCTGACCTTTTCCGACATTTCCAAGCGTTTTCACGGGCTTGTCTGGTTTCGTCACCGGTTTCACTGTTGACTGATCCGGTTTGGTTTCTTTTTCAGTGCCATAGTCAATATAGCAGAACGATTTGATTTTGCTATCTGTCCAAGAATAAGTCTTAACAGCGCAAGAATCACCATTTCTTTCATATTTCTTGTTACTGGTGTTACCCTCGCCACACTCGAAAGTCTTGTTTTTGCTGTCGATACTGAGTACTCTTCCCATGTGGGACTGTCGGAAGATTACCAGAGCACCGATTTTTGGAGTGCTGCCCAGTTTCCCAGCTGACCGGAACATGGCTTCTGTCGAGAAAACACTGTAACCGCAGTAGTTCTTTTCTGTCATACACCAATGTTTCAGCGCATCGGTTTTTCCGAATTCTTTCAATTCCATGGCGAACTGATAGGTAGCACACCATGGCTGATCCTGGCATCCTGCCAAACCAGCACTGGTTACAATGTTTGAAAAATCCTGATGATTTTTGCCAGTTTCCATGTACGGCATATTGCCGTATTCCCGTTCTCTTTCAATGATATTGTCAATTCCCATAGTAGTTCCTTCCCTCATTTTGTTATAGATCTGTTGTGCATAGTCTGCTCTGATCGTTTTAAGACTTTGCCAGTTAGACGGTGATTCATATTCTTTCAATACACAGTTTGATGCCAGTGTCACTCTTTTTGTTTTGCAAAGGTACTCAAACACCGATGGGAACTTCTTTTTTAGTTCCGATACCGTGTACTCAATCTGCATAGCAGGATCTCCGATAGACACGCCCTTTTTCTTTGCCAGATCATACAGTCCTGCTTTCCGGTCAGAGGTTGTCCACTGGGATAATCCGTAGCCGTAGTGTTTTCCCATCGGGGAAAGGAATTCTGCCCGGGAAATCTTGCCAGAGTCCACAGCCTGTGTATAACTGTCATCTGTGTACGCCTTACCCTTTTCCTTGTACCGTTTCACGCACAAGAACTCCAATCGGTTTGCTAGAAATCCAGCCGATTCCGGATACTGGTTTCCTAACATACCAGCTGCACCCTCCGGTGTCATACCAGCTTTTCTGTATTCCTGATACGCTACACGAATCCAATCATTAAAAATTACTTGTGCCATAATTTCTCCTTTCCGCACTAAAAAAGGAGAGCCGATGCTCTCCCTTTACTCGTCTTTCTCTTCCTGAATCCCCGCACATTTTATATAATAAGTGTATATAATTTTTGTGTTCCTTTGTCCCCGTCATTTTTAATCGTGTGCGTAACCAATAATATAATTACATTTCTTGATAGATAACGCTTCTTCTAATTAATTAGTTCCATCGTTCTGGACTCGATTTCGTTAGTAATTTCGTGTAATAATTCAATCAATTCAGATAATGTCATTTTTCCTAATTCCATTATTTTCCAAGTGACTCGCGGATTGCTTCAAGGTCGTCCACAGTGAGCACTGGATAATCTGCCGCAATATCCTCAAAAGGCTCTCCGTTTTTAAGACGGATTTTAAATGCTCTTACCATGATTTTTAATTTAAGTGTGTTCAATGTTTTCATTATACTTCTCCTCCAATCAATTCAGCCATCATTAAAATGATATCGTCTGTAGTTGCTTCTAGTGTGTCGATACGCTCTGTATCAGTTCTTTTAGGCTCATTTCCGTAATTGAGATATTTTTCTGGTGTTGCTTTTACGTCAGCTAAGTCTAGTGTTCCAGTGGGTTCTGAGATTTCTTTGTAAGCGTATTCATAATAAATCCGTTCCTCTTCCTGCCCCTCGGGAATCTCTGTCACGATGTTCTCATTCAGACAGATATAGACATAATCCGTTCCATCAATCTGTCTAACAGTAACACTCTCTTGTGTAGTGTCGAATCTTGCTTTCATGAGATATCACTCCTTTACAAATTTGAATCGTTTTGTTCGCGTTGTATCTTCTTTTTATATTGTAGCTGTCCGTGTGGTCTAAGATGCCTTTGTATGACATGCACTTCCTTGCAAGCCATACTGGAATCTTCTTTCTCTGCTTTACAAGGGATTTTGCTTTCTTGTACGACCGCCTCACTCTTAAGAAAACTCTTCTTCTAATTGTTATATGCTGTCTGTATATGCGGACGCCCATAATATCAATGAAATGACCGTCATCTTTGCGTTTTGCGATTGTTGTATATACCATCCAACTTTCTTTGATTTTCAATCCAATCTCGTCTGCTTTCTGTATAATCAGTTTCATAGCTTTGTGAATGTCTTTTGCGTTCGTTCCAAGAATAAGAATATCGTCCATGAAGAAAAGTTGATGCTTGACGAGATTTACTCTTTCTATTGTTCCGTTTCTCTTCTTTCTGATATGATACATATTCTCCGCTATTTCATGGTAGATTTGAGACAAGAACAAGTTACAAAGATACTGGCTTAAATACGAACCAATGCTCAATCCAGTGTCAAATGTCATGATTAACATCTCTATCAATTCGAGTAGCGGTTCATTCTTAATGTATTTCCTAAGAAATTCCATTAATTTGTTTCTGTCAATCGATGGATAGCATTTGCTTATATCACATTGACCAGCGTATCGGATACCTTTGTTTCTCATCCATCGTTTTATTGCTTTGATGCCGTAGGATTGACCTTTTCCACGTAGTGCCGCACATTGATATTCGCCAATTCGCTTGAGAAAGTCTTTCATGGCTTCTACTGCGATATAATCGTAGATTTGCTGTTTAATATTCTGTATTCCAATTCTTCGAACTTTCTGACTGGAAGCGTCAATCTTTTCTCTGTACCATATTGGTTGAAAGTGAATATTGTCTTGAATGATTTCTTCACGTACTCCGTCAACCACTGTTTCAACCATCGGTTTCATTCCATTTAATCCGAACTCATTGAACATTCCTTTAATAGTGTCTGTCGGAAGTCCAGTGTATTCAGAAAACATTTTCAATGAATCTCTTCTTTTGTACTTCTTTTTAAGGCATTTGTATACTGCCTTTTGAATCAGTTTTCTATCTGTTATGTCGACCGTTTTGCAATACGTCTTCATCGATTGTCTTTTTAAGGGCGTTCGGCTTGTACTACTAACCCCGACAGATAGGCGAACCCTATCCGTCCTTACTCCTTCCTTCAAAAGTTTCAGTAGGTCTATAAAAAGTATTTCGGGCATCTGCCCAAGAGCCTTTACAGGCTACACTCTTTACGAGTGCGAAATACGACGCAAGGATTTAGATATATATATTAGAAATTAACAATTTCAGCCGAGGTAATTCCAATTCGTCCTGTCAAGCCTGTTCCTGCAATTCACGTACGCTGAGCCAGCATTCGACCCATCCCTGAGATTACCGCGTGCGCCGTAAGTCCTTTTATTTTTGTCGGTCGTATTAGGGGCGATCCCCTCTTTCCAAAAGGAAATTCACCCCCAACGACCTCTTCTTAATCGCAGCCGAGGGAATTCCAATTCGTCCAGCCAAGCCAGCCCCAGCAAGCCACGAACGCAGAGCCAGCAAGCGACCCAGCCCAGAGATCACCGCCTTGTAAATATTCTCGCGTTCCAGATGTATTTTTACCGTCAGCGTATACCATATCTGCGAAGCCTTGTGAACTTGACGAACCTTTTGCAGACGGAAACCATGCGCCAGTATCAACATCTACAGAAATATCGCCAACCCAAAAATCCGAACCGTTTCCGTCGGGATTTGCTGGAATTGTGCCGACACACGTATATGTGTTTCTAATCATTGTATCAGAAGAATTGTGTGGTACACCCTTTTGTGCAACATACACTTTTTTGCTGTAATCGCTTTGGAAGTCCATTACTGTATCAGATGCGACCATATATCCACCGACAGCGTATTCACGACCTTGAACTCTGTACGGATGCTTGCCATCTGTATTAGAACCGAAAGAACCATCATGTCTGCCAATAACTTTATCAGTACTTCCCGACCACCAATGCATTGAGGTAATCGTGATAGGAGCATTTACTGTATCAGATAATTTAATAGGAGTGGTATTAAATCCTGTTTTAATATCAAGATATACAGCTTTATTATTCTCATCGAGCGTTTCAATACGCAACACTTTTACATCATCTGCATACGCATGTATTGTATTAACTCCACGATCATTATTTACTGTATTTGTATCAGTTTTTAATTCTCCATATCCAACTGATACATAAGAGCCAACAAGAATGTTCTGCGCCTGTGCGTTTGTAACCGGGAAATATGTATGCGCATCAGCAGATTCGATAGAAGCAGAGTATTGGAAACTGTATCCTGTACATCCCTGGAATAAACTCTGGCTATTCTTTGTAGCACCTTTGATAATGTTAAAAAGAATCTGGAATGTATTCCTTTCTGCACCAGCTCCCCAATGTCCTTTACCTTTTTTTTGATAATTAGTAATCATATTGTTATGACTCTGATTTCTTTCAGGTTTTAATCCAGGCTGACTTCTAAGTAATCCATCAGAAGCAACGCCTGATACATAAGCAGAACCAATACACCACGGAATAATTTTTCTGTCTGCACGCTTGCATTCTGTCCACGGTTTTAATTTATACTTTTCGTTTGGGGTGTCAGAAATCGTTACCAAATCGTACTCTGGATTTGATGCGTCCCAATTCCACCAAAAACTCATCTGCATAGCACCAACATCAACGCTACCTGTTTCTTGATAAGTATCATCATATTCTGTAGCAATCGGATACGCCGTACCATCATCATAACGCTTGTAATTACAATGCACCCAGTCGAAAAGAGGGTGATTTCCATTTAGATAATCGTCCTTACCCTCGGTTGTATCAGTGGACGGAACAAATTCCAATCCAGCATTATCTAACAGTTTCTCTCCACTAGATGTTGGATTAGTTGCGAATTTCCAGATTTTTGTCTGATACACTTTTCCAGTTCTACGGATATTATAAAAGCTTTCGATGGTCAATACGTGCGGAGTGTTGTTGCGAATGTCTTTCATTACACTCTTTAAATTATCTAAACCTTCCTCGAGCGAACCAATTGGTCCGAGAATATCATTCTCAAAATCTATAGTTTTCTGTGCCATATCTACTCCCTCCCGTCATCATAAGTTACCATCAGACTGCCAGCTTCAGTGACGGTGAAAGTAACACCATTAAATTGTTTCTTCCCCTCTTCCACGGCAGCATTTACAGCTGACACTCCGGCTTTTTTCGCGGAATCAACAGCAGATACGGCCGCCGCAGCGGCATTATCAACAGCTGTTGTCCCGTCCGTCCCGGCTTTTTCAACTGCGGCAACCGCTTCCGTTTTCGTCTTTGTAATATCGGACAATGCTTCTATTTTGGTCTGTCCCACGGCCGATACTGCTTCTTCCTGGCTGGCACCGATAGCATTTAGCCCAGCAGTTTTCTTTTCTTCCATAGCGGTTTCGATGGCCGTAGTTGCTTCCTGCGTTTTTTCTTCAACGTGACTGTTGAACATTTCCACAACAGTGTCAACATGGCTTCTCGCTTCCACTACAGCCTTGCGGTCTTCCGCAACCGCATTTTTGTCAGCTGCTACCTGTTCTGCTTTTCCAGCGAATTCGGCCAGAAGTTTCCCGAAGTCTTCCCGTGTGCCTTTATAGCCCTGTTTTACAGCCTCTGCGTAAGCAGTAGCCGCTCCAAGATCTGTCGTAATCATTTCATCATCACCTCCAAATGTCCTTTTTCATTCAGTCGAAAATCCAGACTGTCTTTAATGTTTTCTGTCCGTTCGAGGATCAGATGTCCGTTTTCGTTGATTTCCATGCGGCAGTATCCGTTTTTTGTGGCAACCTGTTTGGCCGCTTCTGAATAATACATGGCATTGTCCTTATCACGATCCGGATAACCCACATGGCCGTGCGCCCAGGATTCCGCTTCGTTCCTTGCATCCGTTGCTGTTCTCAGAACAGATTCGGTAGCCGTGTCGAATTCTGATTTCAGTTTTTCAACGGCTTCTCTGTCGCTTTTTGCATTTTCAGCACTTTCCGATGCTTCCGAACTTGCCTTTTTGGCATCTGCAGCATATTGTTTCGCGTTTTTCTCGGCAGTTTCTGCACGGCTGGCCGCTGCATTTACTGCATCGACCGCTTCATCGAGTAGTTTTTTGTCATCCGGGTCCGTGCCGATGTCAGACGGTTTCGACCTGGTTTTCACTTGCAGAATTACCTTGTACACAGTATTTCCAGACGTTTCATCAGATACATAAATATACGCATAGATCATATAGTATTCTGTATTTACAGAAACGTGGCTGTTTTTTAACAATTCGTTCGGTATCTGCACTTCTAAGCATCCATCTGTAGTTTTTCCCACTCTTGTTTCCGTACTTCCTCTGGTATCCGTAAGTGAAAAGTCAACTGTCACATATTCTGGAAGTTCCAGATCGGATACCCTGAGTATCTGTCCGTAGTCATACTGATATAATCCAGATTTTCTGGCAGTTCGTTCCCGACCAAAATTTACATCTACGTATTTATGTTCATTTACCGTCATCGTAAGTCACCTGCAGGTTTCCAGTCTCACTGACTGTAAAACCAATCCCTTCCCCATCCGCTTTACTGTCAAGTCCCTCCTTGACTTTTTTTGTTGAGGCATCCACTTCGTTGATTGCGTTTTCAATGGTTTTGCTTTCAGTGTTTAGAGCGAATTCTTGTTGTTTTAGCTTTGAAAGAATCCATTTGAAAAAGTATATCAGTCGGATGGTTTTGTTAGTTCCAGATTCTTGTTCCAACTGCATGAGTTCATCTTCATCAACTGGCATAGATTCTTTTTTGGGATATTCATTCCAGTTCACTTTTATCACCTCTCTGTTTTTTCACCAGTGCCCCGCTCTTTTAACTTTTTATTCATGTCATTCACGATATAGTCCGTCTGTTCCGTCATCAAGGCAATTCTCTGTCCACGCTCTTCGGCCAGAAGTCCTTCAAGGACTAGATCGATAATTTCACCTGGCAAATCATACATTACAGTTGCCCGGTTGATGTGCATCCTCATATAGTTTCTCGCCTGTTCAATCCGGAATCCATCCGGTAATTTCACTCTTTCTTCTTCCAACTGTTTCTGTTGTTCTGTCATTTCTTGCTCTCCTATATTTCTTTCCAGTATTCCGGGTCTTCCGGCATATTTTCAACAGATGTTGTGTGTGCTTTAGTGCACTTGAACAGCATCACATCTTCTTGCTCGTCTTCATCTTCAGACAAAGCAGCGTAGGCAGCCGGTCTACGGACAGTGTATCTTTCTCCGATTTTTGCTTCTATGCCCTCTTTCCACTCTGGAAAACAGTACGGTAATTTAGCCGCCTGCTCGTCAGTCAGGTTGCTTGCTGTTATTTCAATCAGTTTTCTAATCTGCCTTGCGGCTTCCGTCATACTCATTTACTTTTCTTCTCCCAACAAAATCTTTAACGCTTTTTCCGTGTCGCTTTCTTCTGTGTCAGTTGCTTCTATAATGCCCGGCGTTTTTATAACTTTTTCGGCTTCCTGTAATATGTGTTTTCTTTCTTCTGTCAATTCTTCTTTTTCTTCGTCTGCCATGTTTTCTCCCTTCTAACCGTTGCTCCATGATCCAGAAACTAAAATCCCGTTTTTAAATTGCATATGACAACCGTTTGAATATCTGCAGCTTCCGTCGCTATTCATGTTTAATATATGTGTAAAGTTGATCGTTCCGTTGATTCCGCCGCCTTCAAACGACGGGTTTTTTAGTGTCCAGTTGTGCATATCAATATCGCATCCTGCGTTGAGCGCGCCGCCCGTCAGGTTAGCTATTGAATTTCTTGCGAATGTCCACCTAAGAGCGTACAATGATGTGCTTGATGTTTGAGCCGCCCATGCCATGTATTCTCCGGTATAATCCAAATCGAAATTCAGACCGTATCTTCCGGAATATCCGCTGATCTCGTTTGTACCAATCATTCCTATATCATTATCGTTATATATAAGACATAAAGATCCGTTACGCAAATATGTTTTCATTTTTCCGTTCCGGCTGTACAGGGTACCCATAATATTTGCATTCTGACAGGTCAATGTTCCGTCTTCCGTCATGCTGGAATAATCCGATGTCCAACTGATCTTAGATGCTTTTAGTCGGATAGAATCTGCTTTTTGCTCAATGATAGACTCTACGTCACTCTTGGAAACTTTCAGTATTATCTTGTCAGCCTCCACCTTGATCGCGGCCCTGGCATAATCTGTAGCGGCCGCCGCCGCAATTGCCGCCACGTCAAGGCTTGCAGCTGCAAGCCCTTCTTTCAGCGATGCCAACGCACTATTGTAAGAAGCAACTTTATCGGAAACGTTCTTTTTTTCAGCATCCGTTATGGTTCTATCAGATATCGCAGAATTGATTGCATTTTTCAGTGATGTGTACGTGTTTGTGTACGTGGACATTCTTAATTCCAGTACAGTTCTCGTTATAATCCTCGCTTTATAATGCCATAGCTTCTTCATAGAGTTTTCATATGGATGAGAAGTTTGGATCATAGACGGAATTGTCGCTTCTATAACTTCGTAATTCGGAAGCGATGTTTCTTCTCCTTTAGTTGTTGCCGCTGTGTTTGTTCGCGTGATACTATCGATTGAAAATCCGTAATAGTTACAATTTGTTGAATCTGAATACCATTGAATGTAAATATCTGTAGACGGAACGATATATGTGTTTCCTGCTATATCGGCGCCACTTACAGCATCCAATGCTTTGTAGATCTTCCCATCTTTTTGATAGTACAGCGACAGGTTATCGTACTTTTGCCCGTTCGAAGATGAAATTTCTGTTTTGCAGTTCTCGTTGAATTTTATGGAGAAATTATTTCCTGTTTCGGCTGATTTCCGAGATACTGAATCGATAAGAGCGTTGTATTGCTTAGTCACCGACTCGTTGTCTTTTTCGATCTCCAAAAGCGACCGCTCAATCACCTGGGCTTCTGATTCAGAGATAATGCCATCCCGAAAGGCTCCTTTAACTGTTTCTTGAAATTTTGAAAAATTCGTTTCTAACTCACTGGTTTTGTCCTCTACAATCTCAGTTACTGTTTTTCCTTCCACTTGAAAGGTATTTGCGTTGATGATAACTCTTCCGGTTTCTGTGTCGGCCTGGAATGTAATGTTTCCATCTGCGTCCTTAACTGTAAACGTTCCGGTGTTGATATAATCTGCGTTAATTCCTATAGCGTACAGTATTCTTGTAAGAAAATCTCCATCAATCGTAAAGCCAAACGGATAAGTTTTTCCACCGTCCGTAGAGAATCCGACTGCATCACTCGTTATTTTGAAAACGTTTTTTGAGTCTTCCAGTGTTTTTTTATCGTGAACATACAGAATTGTGCTTCCGTCTTCCTGCTTCACTTCGGTAGGATACATACCAGATGCACTGTCCAACGCTTTGTTAAATTCCTCTACCGCTTTTTCTCTTTCTGTTTTCTCGCGTTGGAAATTTTTTCTGTTTTCAACCTGTGCTTGAGAGAATACCGAATATTGTTTGGAGCTGTTTTTAGCTGCGCTTTTCGCCCCACACTGTACCGTATGGTACTTTCCAACTTGAAATGTACTGGAAGTAATGAAAGACTTGTAAGAAACACCTTTTCTGTCTTTTATGATGCATATATCTCCGGCTTCATATGTCGGATTATTCAGTGTACTTGCTGAGAACGGTCGAAACCGCATACCTGTCACTTGTTCTCCAATCATAGCCGCTACAGTACTGGCTGTTCCTTTTTCAATCAGTTTGTTATCAGCAATCGCAATAACATAACCTGTCTTTCCATACAAAGACGTGTCAGCTGCTTCCTCTTCGCTTTGATTCTCTTGATATGCCGTTACCTGTATTCCGGTAATAATTACATCTTCACTGTTCACGGTAACAGAACTGTTTGAAGCGATTACGTCAAAGTATTCTTCATTTACCGTATCTACTTCATAGTTTTTCAGATCATACCATCCACAGAACAGTTTTCCATCAGAATTACACCTTAAGAACTGACCTCCAAGTTGTGCCGTCCATGCGATTACCTGACGGAAAGTCAGCTTTTCATCAGACGGTCTGGTGTTTACAATATAGCCTGAGTTTTTGAACGTCAGTGTTTCTAAGCTGACTCCGCATCTCTCACACGCATCTCTAAGGATCTGAGCGCGTGTCGCCGGGTAAATCAGCTTACTTTCTGAATAGTCCCTATCAAACAGAAGCATATTGTCTTCGCAGGTCAGTGTTATCAGAGAACTGTTCTGGTACGGTGAATTAACAACGGTTCCGGTAAACATTTTTACCTTTTCAACGATGGATCCGTTGACGATCGTTACTATTTCGTTTCCGGTGGAATCCAGAATATTTTTTCCTGTGGTATCCTGCAGAACTCTATAGAGAATGGTGTTGTCTATGTTATACCCTATATAGATTACAATTTTTGCTTCGTCAAAATCATAATCTGTAAAATCATCGTACAGGTTATTCAACGTCACGGTAGCTTTGTTAATAATCGCAGTTCCTATCTGAAATTCAGAAGTATCTGAAACCGCATCTTCGATTTTTATACCGGAATTCCAGATATTCTTATTCGTCAGGTTGAGTACAGTTCCATCCTTTAAAGTAATATCCACCCACTCATAGTAATTTCTATTATCTCTTTCAATTTGATTTTTGAAATCAGATGTAACTTTTCTCATGGTGCTACCTTTCTATGATGTTAAATGAAACGCTTTCAAACAACTTGTTTCTTACTGTCCAACAGTAATACTTTGCTTTTTTGTCACCGGAGTAAAACTCTTTCGTAACCACTTTGTTCTCTTTAGGATCGTGATACGTCACATGGAAATATTCTGGATCGAACGCTTTCAGAATCGTACTGGTTTCGTCAGGATCTATGCCGTTCCATGCCAGATTTAATGTGACTTTCTGTCCAACACGGTTCTTGTGCATGATCGTATCATCGGTTCTTCCGGAATCTGAAGCAGATATATCCTGTTGTCCCCACGTTAAAGAGGACGGGGATTTGATTTTTACCCCGTCCACCATCATCATATTATTTCTCGGCATATGTCCTCCTTATCAAAAAACAGGACTAGGATTCATTCTACTGTCCCTGCTTGCCTTTCCTTTTTCAACTGCCTGCGCCAGAACCTCATTATCCTGTGTTTTCACTTCCACATGGATGATATATGGAAGATCATCGGACTGTTCCGTACTGGTAGCCATAGCAACTTGCATCATACCTTCAACAACCGCTTCTTTGATCGCCGTTGTAATCTGTGTATTGTTGGCAACCGCATTTTTCTTTCCGATCTGTCCGACCATCTCAGGGCCTTTTTCGCCAGCGATGAACATTTCCCCCATGTTTGGGAATCCACCTTTTTCGTACCATCTCAGGTTGAATGACGGAACACTAAAACTGAAATCTCCAAGATCAAATCGATTCCAGTTCCATCCGATATGTGGCATCGGAATGTGAATAGAAGAGAATCCGTTGGCAAATGATGCAATAGCACTTTGTCCAATGTTATACAGACTTCCGATTCCGTTGCTAATCAGGTTTGGAATTCCTGATACAGCACTTCGTATAGACCATTTGTTGTTTTCATATCCAGATTTAATACCGGAGACAATATCTGAACCTTTGGATTTTACTCTATCAGCCACGTTTCCAACATATGAGAAAACTTCATTTTTCAGATTAGATACTTTAGAAAGCAGACCGCTTTGTTTGCTGTTTTCATACCCGTCTCTGATTCCCTCGATAGCCCCTTTACCTTTTTCAACCAGCCAGTCTTTTGCATTGCCAAGAGCATCTTTGATCTTTCCCGGAAGACTTCCAAACCAAGATAGCACATCCGCAAGACCGGATTTTACGCCGTTCAGGAATCCCGGAAGAATCCACTGACCAATTTCTGCCATTACGGTTGATGGAGAATTTATACCCCATAGATCTTTAAACCATTTTATGAAAGGATCTACGACATTTTCCTTAATCCAAGCGCCGATATTCTTGAGTCCATCAACAATCCCTTTCTTTAAGCCGTTAATTAATTCTCCAGCTGCGTTGTACCATTCTGTCAGTCTTTCATCAATGGCAGTGGCTCCTTTGATGACAAATTCTCCGACTTTTTCTTTTAGTTCTTCTTCTGATTCCGCATCGAAAATCTTTTCAAGAATTCTTTCACGAATTCCCTTTTTTAATTGTTGTGGAAGTCCAGCAAGCGCATCTAAAAGAGAAAGGCTTAATCCGGCAACATCATAAGTCAGTTGTCCCCAATCGATTCCCAAAATAAAATCAACCAGTTTTTGACCTATCGTATAGAAAATCTGGTTTCCATTCAAAGTGTCTACAAAACTCTTTATCGCTTCGAGCAGTCCTGTTCCAAAATGGCTGAAGGTCTCCGCTGTAAGTCCAGCATCCCAATTTCTGAAAAATCCAATTATACTTGCTGCTAAAGAAGCACCTAAATTGCTCCAGTCAAAATTAACAGCAAAAGCGTTTGCTGCATGAAACGCCGTATTGATGGAATTTGCAACGGTTTTTCCAAGATCGTAGAACAATCGTGGTGTAATCAAGCCATTCAAAAAAGTAGCAATGTCTTTCCCGAAGTTCTCAGCGTGGCGGTAAACCTTATCCCACTGGATACTCTCCAACGCATTACTCAGCTTATCGCTTATCATGCGCCCGATATCTGTAAAATCGGATTTTGCAAGCGCTTCTTTGAACTTGTCTGCCAGATCTTTCATGGAACTCGGGACTTTTATAGTCTCGAACATATCTGACGGGGACGGGCCGGTATATCCACCACCGCTTCCACTTCCAGATCCGCTACCACCGTTTGAACCGGTATCGTCATTGGAAGTCAGCACATTCAGTTCATCAAAACCCAAAATAGTCTTTTTCAGCTTTTTCGCAGCATCGTTAGTATTGTTCAGTCCTTTCGATGCATTTTTGCTTGTATCAGCGATGGATGCGCCATAGTCTTTCCAAGCCTTTTTCGCCTGTACGACAAAGCCTTTTCCAGTAAGTGCCGCCATAAACTGGCCAACAGTGTTCAGTGCTCGAGCCATCATATCGATAAATGCAGACACATAAGGTGCGACTACATTTATGATCGGAGCAAAAGCTGCTGCCCATGCATTTTTCAGATACAGCAAAGACGAAACCATACCAGAAATGCTTTTATTGTAGGTGTCGCTGTATTGAACAAGGTTATCTGAACCCTCTTTGACAGCCTGTTTTATCTGACTGATTGCACCGAAAATGGTAGAAAACAGGATAGATGATCCAATCATCCGTCCAAGTCCCATTCCATTACCACCACTGCTTACTCCGCCCATCAATTCTTTTAATGTTCTAAACGGATGAATAGCTTTACTTGCCATCTTTCTTGCGTTAGCAACAGATTTCTGTACCTTGTCGAATCCTTTGGAAAGGTTGTTGGCTTTGCTTCCGATGCTTCCAATCGCCTGAAATGCCCTTGTAACTGCATTTCCGCTCTGCGCTGCACCATAAACTGATTCTTTCAGTTTTGTGTATGCTCGCTGTGATTTTTCCAGTTCTTTCAGACCTGCAGATAGTTCCTCCACTCCTGAAAGATCGCCAGTTGAAAAAGCCTGCCTGATAGCTTCTTTGGTGATCGCTATTTCACTCTGAATTCTTTTCAGAGTAGTTTCAATCTCGCTAGAATCCGGCGGTTGCATCTTGACACCAGACGATTCCTGAATTTTCGTCTTTAGATTTCCAAAAATTTCCTTTATCTTTCCTGGAATTTCTTTCACCTGAGACGGAATGTTTCCAAGAGTTGCTATTGCTTCTTTTGTCCGTATAATTTCGCTTTTCAGTTCCTCAAATCCAGATACTGGTTTCGAAACATTTTCAGAAGTTGAAACATTATTCAACTCTTGACCGAGTTTTCTTACCTCTTCCGATGCCACTTTTGCCGATTCTGCAATTTTCTGAACATTTGCACTGGAAGTCGAATTCGTTTCTGCTGCAACAGGATTGACTGTATTTTCCCCTGTATCTCCTCTCTGAATCTTCATATTTTTCAAAGAAGTAGGGTCGAACGGTGTGCTTACCTGTTTCAGCGCTTTCAGTTCGTTTTCTGCTTTCTGGATTTTATAAACCAGATTGACATACGCTTTTCCGTATGTGTCTACATTCTCCGTATCCAGTTTTTCTTGCAGTCTGTCTTTGAGTCCTGAAAGTTTTTTCTCAGTCTGTTTGATTTTCGTGTCAAGTTCAGTTTGTCCGAGTCCTGAAAAATCTAAATTTTTTCCAACATCTTTGAATTTTTCCTTTATCTCGTCCAGTGCTTTATAGGTATACTTTAAATCCGACCTGTCTACACGCGGTTTTACCGGCTTATTTCCGATGTTTTTTAACTCTTTGGTAAATTCCCTGAGTTCCGTCCGATAGGCCTCTATTTCGCCAAAATCGAGATTTGTGATCTTATCAAAACCGGCGGTCAATGCCTGTACTTTTATTAATGCATCAGATACTTTGCCAAGCCGTTTCACAAGACCAGTCAAAGATGCGTTCGCACCTTTCGCTTTGGCTTCTATCTGTAGTTCAAGGGTGTCCATTTCATCAGACATATGTTCTCACCGCCTTTATATTTTTGTTTCCGGAAGACCTCTTCTTCTGTCATTTGCAATCCACTGTTCCATCTTTTGAATTTCCAGACGCATTGCCAAATCTTCATTTTCTTCCGTATTACTCTTTGATTCATCGGAAATCAGTTCAAAAAGTGGTTTCTTTAGATATTCCGCTTTTGATTTCTTTCCATTCAAAGCCTTATCTAAAGCTGTCAAAACAGCCGACATTTGGTATTGTCCAGCCATCCAATTCATGCGGTCCTGATCTTCTACGGACTTCTGATAGCCTTTTTGTACTGCATTCAAAATCCGTGGGTTCATTTTCCAGAATTCTTCCCAGCTTATTCCCAGTCGTCTCGCTTCCTGGAACCATTCATTGGTGTAATATTCCCGGTGTGTCCGGTATTTCTGCTTCCATTGTGCCGGTTGTTCTGGTGGTAATTTTTCTGTCTCTTTTTGCCCGGATACGTTTGAGTTTTCTCCTTCTTGTCCTTCCCGAGGTTGCGAAAAAAATCAGATTCTTCCATTTCTTTACTGATAACTTTCATGATATCGTCAAAGCTACCGCCGTTTAACAGATGTTCCTGAATCTCGATACCGCTTTCTTTTGCGGATTTTCCCATACAGATTCCTGCATATGCTCTTACGATAGATACCGGCTTTCTCTCAATATCTTCGATAGATACTCCAAGATCTTCCAGATCACAGATCATATTGAAGTCAAACGGTTTTGCTGCGTATTCTCTTCCATTAATAACGATTCTTCTCATTTATTCCTTCCCTTTCCGTAAAATACGGGAAGGGCGATCCGAAGACCGCCCTTTTCCTTTTCTCTAATCGCCAGCGTAATTGTAGACATAGTCCCCAGTAGGCGCTGACTCACTCTGGAGACTTACGATTTTTTTGTTACTGTAAATGTTCCGTCTTTATTATCCACGATAGTGTAGTTGTCTGTAACTTTCTTTGCTACCGTGTTCGGTATCAGCGTTACACCCATTTCTACAATTTCATCAACTCCGCCGATATCGTTCGGTGTAGCAGAAGCCTGTCCGACATAAGCGTATTTTGCTTCACCACCGATGCCGTCATTTCCATACAGCTGCATAATGCACAGACTCTTATCACCAAGATTATCGATGTTATCCAGATACTCTTTTTCCAGATTTCCAGTAAACTCTTTGGAGTCAGATGTTTTGACACCTTTCTTAAATGTCTGCGCATCGTCTTCCAGTGTTGTGGATTCTACCGTGTTTGGGGCCGATACCGGTGCCGGAATACTTTTAGCAGCACACAAAAGGTTATAAGTACCTGCGAAATCCGCTTTTGTAGGGTCAGTTTCTGTCATTTCTTTGTAGATTACCCTTGATTTATAACTTGTAATAGCCATGTTTTCACCTATCTTTCTGCCATTTTGGCAAATAAAAAAAGAGCCTTAAGGCTCTGTCTACAGTACATCTTTTGATCCTATGTTCCTTTTTACACGCATGATGCTGCGGTAATAAGAAGTTCCGTTACTTGCTTCTGGGAAACTGTTGATTTCAAATCCCATTTCTTTAAAAGCAAATGCGACCTCTTTCAGTACCGTTTTTGCTTCTTTTTGTGAAACATTTGTTGTCACTTCAATCTGCATTGCATATGAGATTCCGTTGATTTTATCTCTTTCCTTTGTGATTCCAGATTCCGAACCCGGCATCTCATGGATGTACACGGTAGGAAACTTTGTGATAACATCTTTTGGATTTGAAGTTGTTGTAAAAAAGATGTTCGGATATTTCTCTTTCAACCTTCTATTTACTTTCGAACTGACAATAGAGAAAATCCGTGTTTCTAAGTCAAAAACCCACGAATTATCCATTTCCGAACACCTCTCTAGCAATTCTTTTGGCATTTTTCGCCATTTCTACACTTGCATTATACATTGGCATGGTTGCTTTAACACCGTGCGTATAGTGCCATTTATCATCGTCTCCGAGGTAATACCATCCATCCTCAAACGCATGAACCTGTCCAGGAAATGTTCCTACACCGTATCCCATTTCATTTGCTTTTGGATTCGGTACTTTGTTGTGAAAAATACCTGCTCCAAATTCGATTGCCAGCAACGTTGAAAATGGTTCGTGTCCCTCTGCCTGTTTTAATTCTCCCGTAGCAATCAGGATAGCTTTACATCCCATTTCTTCCGGCGTAGTTTCACATCGCAAGGTGACTGTCTTTCCAAGTGGAGATTCCTGTACCTTTTCCATAGCCACGATTCTTCCGTACTTAGAAAGTTCGGTGACGAATTCCTCCACTTTTTTATTGAAAGATCTCTGATAATCTTCAATTTCTTCGATAGCGTTTTGGATGCTTTTTACAGACAATCCAAAAGATATCTTTTTCACAGTCAGTCACCCCCATTGTGCAAAAGTTTTTTTAGCAAGAAACAATCCTCATTCAATGCTTCCGTGTTCACGCCAATTACCTCGTAATCAGCAGAATCCGCATCTATTGTTTCGTTCTTATACAAAACTTCTGAATCTTTCCAGATTTTCATTCCAACTTTTAATGGAAGAAAATTCTTTGTACTTACAATCGTTGCTTTGTCTGACGAATCATCTACGCCGAATGCGCGGATAAATGCTTCTGTCAGAGTAGAATTGATGTTCGCTCGAAAGTCAACGATTTCACCGGCAGTTATCCGATACTCTCCTGTCGCAATCGACTCCTGTCTTCCGTCTACGATAATGTATTTGATATTTCCATCATCGTCTGTTTCATAAACAGGTTCCGTCTTTCCGGGAATCAGGTATTTCATGCTCTGTTTGTTCGCTTGTAGCGCGATCATTCTTCTTTTGCCTTTTTGGTCTGTTTTACAACCTGATCCGCACCTGTGCTGGCTAATCCAGATACGATACCGACAGCTACTGCATTCATAATATCCTGTGCCGGAAAATCAGGAATGACATACATTCCGACCGCACCAAGGATTCCACCTGCAACTCCTACGATTACTGGAATCACATTGTCTTTGATCTTTGGACACAGCTTTGCACCAAGTCCAATCAGATATGTAATTACTACGATAGCGAGTACTGTTCCCATTGTTGAAATATCCATTAATTTTCACCTCCACTTGACTTTTTTCTAATGTGAAGTTCGTCAATCTCTTCTTTCATTTTTGTTCCCATCCCGTTTCCTCCAAGCGCATGATACGCTTCGTATATTTCGCAAAACGTTTGATACGCGTAAGACGGAATATATCCAACTTCTGTGTACTTTGAGTGATATTCAATCAGCTGAATCTTCAAAAGTAACATAGTACCTTTCCCGTTTGCATCTCTATATTTCTTTTGATTTTTCAGCAACCACACAATATACCCAAGAAGAATTGGAAGAGAAATGATATAAGTCTGTAATATTATTTCGCGCATGTTTTCTCCATATTCTTTTGTAAATCAGTCTGCCCACCGCCCGTAATGACTGATGCCCTGCAACCGTCCAGATGTAAACATCCGAACAATCACGCACATTCTTCTTATAAAGCATGTACATATGGTAGTACATCGCTGTATATCGAACTGGATATATAAGCATTTTCCCAGGAACGTGTTGTTGAATTTTCGCTGTGTGAAGTCTCACCAAAAGCTCCTGTCTTCAGATACAAATCCACCACTGCCATAGCGATAATGGATTTGTTTTCCTCAAGATCACTTCCAATCTGTTCTTCCGTATATCCTTTTGGAAAATTTCTGACTTGCTTATATTTTCGTATAGCAAAATCAACCAGAAGTTTCGGTGGAATCTGACCTTTTAATTCCGGAACGTCATCAAAATATTCAGTTGCCAAATTCTTGATTGATTCTGTTACTTCCATTTCTTCTCCTTACAGCCCAAACGTAGAAATCAAATAAGATTTCAGGTCTGTTCCATTAATGCCCTCTGGATCTTTGACACCGTTTTCAGCTGCCAATCTCCGAAGCTCTGAAACATTCATCTTGTTGATTTCCGTCTTTGTATATCTGGTCTTTTCTGGTGATGGTTTGTCAACGGGAGATTCGGAAACCTCTTCTCCCGCTTTATACCACCGACCATTCACTTTCATTAAATGGTCTGCAATCATACACACACCGCCTTACGCTACTTTCATGACCACAACGCTGTTCATTCCCTCGAAAGATGGAAGACCGATCATAGATACGATGCAGTGTGTGTTTATCGGATGATCTGTCGCATATGTGTAAACGGAGATACCAGTTTCTACGATAGACAGATTTCCTGTCGCTTTGTCACCGCTTCTTTCTTCTGGTGTTCTTCCGAAGATATAATCTCCGAGGTATACACCTGCAGACTGGCAGGAGATAATGTTAGTCGGAATAAAATACTGGGTAACACCAGATTCATCAACGTACATCTTGTCGTACACTTCGATTTCGATTCCGTATCCTCTCAGATATGCCAGAACATCTTCCTGTCTCACTCTTATACCGCCGTTGTAGGCAGTGATTCCCAGAACCTGTTTTTTGGTGTCTTCCGCATTCAGAATCATTTCGAATGTCTCTGTGTTCATGGAGAATCTTGTCAGGGAATATCCGGTTTTCTTTGCAAACTCTCTTCTGGCTTTAATCAGGTCCGCCAGTGGTGTTGCTGTTGCGGATGCTGTCCACTTGTCTGTTTCACCGGAGATTTCGATGAAATGATCTGTTTTGTGCTTCGTTCCGTTGTCTGCTGTGTAATCAATAACGTACTTTTTGCCTTCGATATTGACAGTTACTTTCGGCACACCGTCAGCCGGTGCCAGAAGCTCCCAAATCTGTCTCTCAGGAACCACCATTGCACCCTGAATCAGCATCATAGGTTTTTTACTGATCTGTCTCAGTACCTGATTTGCCAGACTGGAATTTTCAGCTGCCTGGTAATCAGCATATGTCTGTTCCTCTTCCTCAGTAGTCATGTAAGACTCTCTGTAGAACGGCATTTTGTTCTGGATATCCTGGAATCCACCAACGTCTCTCAGTGGAGCCTGTGCATCAAAGTTGGATGCTTTTAATGCGATCGGCTGTGAATTTTCTCCCATAATGTATCTAATGCTGAGAGAATCCTGTTTTGTTGTTCCAAATTTCTGTCTGCCAAGATACGGTGGCAGTGCGAGGGATGCTTTATAGTTATCCCACATCACTTCAAGGCTTCTGGCAGTAAACGCTTCTCTTAATGGTAAAGCCATGGTTTATATACCTCCTGGATTATTCTGTAATCTGTGGTGCGCCGTAAAATGTAACTCTAGGAGTTGCTTTTCTAGCTGCATCTGCAATGGTTGGTGAAAGTGTTTTTACCTTTTCCCAGTCGATAGTTCCCTGGTATACATATGTTCCCGGTGCATCGCCCTGAGTAACATCTACATCTTCCAGAAGATATCCAAGGCATTTTGCATCATTAGACGGGTACGGTGTTCCAGCTTTTACGATCTTCATTCCATTTTCGTCAGCTACTGTTACCGCAGTCTGTGGAATCACACACGCTGCGCCCTCATACGGGAAAAATTTCAAAATTCCTTTTCCCTGTGTAAACTCTCTTACAATTGGTTTTCCCATGTTGTCCTCCTTACTTCATCAGGTAATAGTCTTTCATAGACTGTTCACCCTGTTTTTCGCCAAAATAGATGGATTCAGCATTCTTCACATCTTCCGGCTTCTCATCACCTTTGTTTGTGCCGCCAGTTCCACCGCCCGGATTCATACTTCCTTTGGCGATTTCCTGTTCTTTTTTCTGAGCTGCGGCAGTTTCTTTATCAGAGATAATCTGTGACATGGAATCGATTGCAGTTTTTGCAACTTCTAAATCGTCCTGTAATGCACCGAGAATTTTTTCAGTCTGTTCCCCTGTCAGTCCCTTTTCAGCTGCATATGCACGAATATCTTTTTTGACATTTTCTTTCTGAAGATCTGCAATCTGTTTTTGTAGCTTCTCTATTTCATTCAGATCTGCATTTCCCGGTGTTGGTGTTGGTGTTGGGTTCGGCTGCGGTGCTGGCTGTGGGGTTGGCGCCGGTGTTGGATTTGGGACTGGATTTGGTGTTGGTGGTTCTGCATTGCCATGGAACTGATTAAGATAGTTAGAAACCTGATCTTCCGTTGGTTCTGCAATCCCTAATGCAATCAAATTTTTCTTTGCCTGTTCTCTTGTCATTGTTATTACCTCCGTGTAATCTACATTTTTTGTCGCTGTTCTATCAGCATGGATTTAACTTTTTCTCATCTAACGCGTGAGAATGCATTTTTGTATAAAAAAGACAACCACATGATCTGTGATTGTCTGATTTATCTTTTAATCGCATAAAAGACATATTTTATCCATTTGTCTTGATTCCGGTACGTTGATAACCCTCTGATTGGAACTTCCTCGCCATTTCAATGTATTGTCTTTCAGTGCCTTGACGAATGTTCCGTCTACCAGAACGTCTACATACTTCATGATTTCATGATCTTTGATATCGTCATACCAGTACCCGGTGTACATCCAGATTGTTTTCTTCGGAAACACTCGTTTGATGTATTGGCACAATATTAACGTGTCATTCCGATTTCCAATATACATTGGATCACCGCCTGATAAGGTAATCCCCTCGATATAGTCCTTCTGAAGCTGTTCCTCAATTTCCAGAAGTGCATCCGCATCGAATGGCAGCCCGTCCATCGAATCCCATGTAACTGGGTTCTGACAGTCCGGGCAGTGGTGGGAACACCCGGACATCCAGAGGACAACCCGTAAGCCGTCCCCGTTTTTCATATCATCTTTCGTAATGTCGTGATATCTCATTCCTGATTATCCTTTATCTGATTCTGATTCTGTTGCTGTTCAACCACCTGTTTCTGCGCTCTTTTCACTTCTTCCAATGTCTTATACAGCACATCCAGATACGGTTTTGACAGATTGTATGCTTTTTCACTGTCTGCAAACAGAGTGCTTCTTTCAAATGCAATTTTCGGATGTACGCCATCTTTCAGCAAATAGTCAAGGAACTGCGCCTTTACCAGCATGTTGTCCATTGGACTGTGATTGATCGTAACCTCGAACTGGCTGATATCAAGAGGACAATCGTCTTTCCCTTTTTGAACCCTGATAATGTTCAGGATTACTTCATTCAGTCTTTGTTCAGATTCTTGAATGATAGGGTCTTTTAATTTTCCACGGGTTTTCGCCATGTCCCATCCGTTACGAAGTTGGACGGCTCCTTGCGTGTCCCCTCCTGTGTTTCCTTCCAGTTTCGGAATAGCAAGAATCTGCAGGATATTGTCCATCAGGTCTTGTTTTGCAACCTGTGTTTCCGTCTGGTTCAATTCCTGGCTCATGATATCGACATCAGCCTTGTTTTCAGCATTGTTGGATTTTACAACAAATGCACCGTTCATTTTCATCTGTTCGAACGTCTCTTTGTCAACCGTGCAATTGACAAACTTGATAAATGACTGAACAAATTGAGAAATTCCATCCGCTCTGTTGGACTGAATCTCGTTCAGAGCATCAAACATACTGATTACCAGTTCGATATCTGAAATTCTCTCGAAATTGTTTGGGTATTCTACAATCGGAATACCGCCAAAAGCGTGAAGTTCCCAGTCTTTTAATTTCCCATTCAGTATTTTGCACTGATGTGTGGCCGTGTGACACGCTTTGTACCATTCCCCTTTTTCGTTTTTTAATTCCTGTACGGCTACAAGTGGCTCGTCCGTAATAGAAGAGTAGATTATGTAAGTATTCATCGGTGTTGGCACCGTAATGCGGAATGGCACATTTGCTTTTTTGTCTTTTACGAATTGTACCGCCAAGAATCCTGTTCCTGTTGCGGACTGCCATTCGCCACATCGAATATTTCTTGCATGTTTATGCGCCAGTCTCAGATAGGTGTTGAATTTATCAACAACCTCGTTTATATCTTCTTTAACGATTCCGACACACTGCATCGGTTCTCCGTAAGACTGACCAACTTTAAATTGCACACTCTCATATGCGTGGTTTTCGCAAATCTTATTGTTTACATCATTACGTATGGTCTTTGTTCGATACAACACCGGCTGATCGCCTTTATAATATCTCCACAGATAATCAGCAATCCTTTTGTTGTAATAGAAAGTCCCAATTGTATCTCCGACAATATCAATAATGTTTTTCTCATTAACTTCTTCTACGTCCGCATATGCAATTTTTCTTCCGTAATTGCCCTTCACAAGTTCATGAAAAAACATTTTATTCTGTCCCATTTCTTACACTCCAAATACCATTCCGCTGCTCGTTGTCCGATCTGCGCGCTTTTTTACTTCTACTTTTCCGTTCTCTACACGATATACGATTCTTTTATTGCACTTCTTACACAGATAACGCTTATCAATCTGCGATCTTCCATCGTACATCCCTACTTTTCTGCCACACTCTGGGCAGTAAATCGTCTTTTTTCTATACTCTTTCATGATTTTCTCCACAAAAAACGCGCCCTGCATAACTGCAAAGCGCGCTTTTCAACATCAAAGGGGGATTGATTGGTGGATAAAAATTTCTTTTTATCTGATTATTATTATATCAGGTCAATTTTTTTGCGAATAGATGAAAAATTGTGCATTTATGTGCATTTTTGTGCTAAATATTTCTCTCCGAACAGCTTTTCAAAACTTTTCAACGCTTTCCCGTGGATAGACATCACGTTTCTGAATGAGTAGCCCATCTCCACACAAATCAGATTCCAATCTTTCCTAAGGACATACCGTTTGTACAGTACATCGTACTGATTTTTATTTTGCAGATTACTGATTTCCGTAGTAATCTGTCTTCTACGTTCCAGAGCCTGACTTATCATTTCACTGATATCGTTTTCAAGATCTACGATTTCAGCCACCGCGCTGCCAAGCTTGTCCTTGTCAGGTGTTACCTGTACGTTGACTTCTTTCTGTGTAGTCGATATCGATACCGTCATCCCTTTTAACTGCTGCAATTCTTCCGTTTTGTTCCGAATTACAGAATTCAGAACAGCGATCTGGTTTAAGTATGTTTTTGTGTCCATGTTAATATCCTCCCCTGAATGGATTTTTTATTGGTTCTATTTTTGCCGGTTCCCATGTTCCTTCGATAAAATAGGCAAGTGAAGCAAGACAGTCTGGAGCATCTTCATGCTGGTTTCGCCCCTTAATAGTAAACGAGTACAGGTTTCTCATGAAGTTTCGATACTCTTTGTTTCTGCACCCAGTGTCTCTGAAGTACCATTCTCTTATAGAACCAGCTTTATCCCATATTCGTTGTGCCTTTCTCATGGAAGTCGGCGCATATTTTGAGACAAGGTTTATTTTTCTTCCTTTTGCTTTTAAAAGTGAATCGACCTCATCTTTGTACCCTTCTCCTCCTTGGTTGGATTCAAAAAAAGCACTTCCGACATTATGTTCAATAATCATATTAACTACTTTTGGTTTTGTAACTTTCTTTTCGGAACTGTCAAATATAACATCGTCGATATATACAGATCCGTCTTCATACATGTATGCTACCGCAAATGCTAGATTATCTTCTCCGCCGAGTGCCACGTCACATGCAGCACATATTCTGTACGGCTCTTCCGCCGGTAAAACACCGTTGTAAAATTTCATATGTTCCGAATTAAAAACAGCACCATCACGTTCAATCGGTTCCTGCTGACACTGTGCGTACCATCCTGCCATATCATCGTTTTCTTCGAATTTAGCTCTTTCAATCCGATAATATTTTGTTGAATAACCAACTCCATAGTCATAATCAAAATTGCTTTCGTCCGTAACTGGGTCCAAAGCAGGTATCTTCAAAACATCCCATCGTATATCTTGCGCTTCCGGATTATTTTCCAGAAAATCGCGCCGATCCATATAAATATCTTGCAAACTCCATATCGTACCATTATAGATAACCTTGCATTTTTCTTTTTTTCGTTTCATGACATTGTTGTCAAAGATAATCTGCTTTCTTCGGAGAATATCTGGATTTAATACATCCTGTATTCCCTCTAAGATATCATCGATAATGAGCCATCCATACGCATCGTACTCACCATTTAGACCCGCTGTAAGTCCTTTTCCAGAAAGAGATTTATATTTTTTCTTTCTTTGCAGATCTACTTTATTATTTTTCGCATCCGTGTCAACAATAATTGCTTTTGGAAACACATCGGAAAAGCAATAAATAGGATCTGTCCAGATTTCTATTACACCTTCAAGAAAAGCTCCTCCAAGTCCCTCTTTATAAGTAACATAAAGATTGCTTGCTTCTGTATTTCTAGCGCATTTCCACGAAGTTGCGAGGGTTAATTCTTGGGATTTCCCTACACGCGCCGGCATATGAACAAAAAGTTCATCCAATTCATCATCCTCAAGCATTTGTAGCTTATCAGTTACCAGCTTTAGCGTTTTTCTTCGTGGCTCATAAAAACGGTCTCTACGCTTTCTGTTCTTTTCAACATACAGCATATAACTGTCAAGAATTTGTGGGGCTTCCGTCTTTAAAATGCTGTAATATGTATTAATCAGACCGAATTCTGTTTTGTTTTGCTGTGCAAAATCTTCCAGTTGTCCAAATGTTCCTCCACCTGTTTGATTATAAATTAGCTGATTAATAATGTTTTTTGCTCTTGAAGATATTTTTGTTCCATACTTGATATCTTTTTCTTCGAGAATAGCTGTTTGAACTGCCAAAGCATACGCATCAAGAACTTGTTCATCTATCCCACGCCGCCGTATATAGTCCTCATATCCATTTATTGTCTTTATCAGGTACTCACTTGCCATAACGTAAAAAAGTGCCTCCTAACTCAAATAAAAAAGTTAAGAGACACTTCTCTGTTCCATGTCCGCATTCGGGCATTGGCTTCTGTGTTTATTTTAGTTTTCCTGCGTGGCAATGCCACCATGCATATTCAATCCTTGTCGAAATCTTCAATATGTTAATTCCTTGTTTTTTGAAATATCGTACCATTTTCGGATAATATATCCATGATTTCACAAAATCAATTAATTTTAATAATTTTCTCATTGCCTTCACTCATTGTATTTATCAATACTTTGCTCTCTTTTGCGATGCTCTGATCTTTCTCATCGATCAAAATATTCCCCTTTTTATCCGTCTTTACTTTTTCAACTACACAATAGACCTGACCTGGTTCTGCACAAAAGAAGAAATAAGCCATTGTCGCTTTTGGAATTTGTTTTCCATCAACAAAAACCTTTGTAATTGTTCCGTCACTTTCAATTCTGATATTCATTATTTCGTCGCCTTTTTTGCAATTTACGCGTAAAATTATTTATTATCGTCATCAAAAACTCTATTTGCATATTCATTATATGTTTCAATTTCAGTGTGAAAAGCATTTCTGCTTACTTTTATTACATTTACGTAGAGAATTTTTCCATTTACTTTCACATATCCACCGGCTTCTGGTACAATCGCCTCAAGAACTTTATCGACTTTGTTTCGCTCTTTATTGTAAAGATGTTCGAGCGTTTTCTTTCCGCCTAATTCATTCATGAGTTTTTCATTTTCATACTGTAACCGTTCCGCCCGTTTCCATAACTTGATTTTCTCGAAAATTCTCATTACTTTTTCCTCTCAAACAGTTCTTCCGGTAACGGCTGTCCCAGCCAACACATCCGCAGGTACTTTCTGAACGTTGGTTCACTCATTCCCGCTCTTTTACAGGCAACCGCCATCGTGATTTTATGCTGACAGTAATCATTTATTGCGTTTGTAAACCTTTCTCTGTCCACTAATATACATTTTCGTCCCATGGTATCACCTTTATTCCTCTGTATGCCTCGTATTCGTAATCTTTCCGTATACACCTTCATACAGTTCCTACTTTTCGTTCTTTCCAAGAACATTTCTTTCAATGCGGTCTTCTGTTCTACGATTCATCCACATGAGAGCTTCCTCAATATGAGTAAGTGCACAAGCATTTTCTCTTGATGAAAACGGTCCTGCCTGAAAAGCTTTTAAACGATCACGGACAATTTCCAGTAAATCTGTGTCAATTACACCGTGAAGCGAATCTTTTTCTTTTCGTGGTCCACACTGCATCTGCAATGTAAGAAGTAGGTTCTCTGGCTCTGCTCTTAACGATGTATCATCATCTTCAAGCGTTGCTGTTCCAGCCTTGTACACACAATATAAGTGATTAGCACCACCTGGACCGATTTCATCTACGGCAAATACATCATTTAATTTTTCTCTTTTCTGAATTGTTGATAACTGTTTCATTTCTACTCCTCATAAATAATATTCAAACCATAAGCAACCGCAGCATCATGCTCAATCTTGCATCCTCTTGCATTCTCCCAGCCTTTACAGAAGTACGCTGCATGGCACATAGACATATTTTCCAGTGACTTAGCAAGGAAGCACAACGGAATCTGTACTACTCCACGTTCTTTCATAGATTTATTGCTATACCATTCATCTGTAAAGAGAGTATTTACAATCTCATATCCTTTTTCTTTAAGAACCTTAATTGCTTTCTCTCTTGTTGCTATGATTTCTTCATCCGTCTTTCCAGCCATTGGCTGACTTAGCATTGCTTTCATCATCATTAATCCTCCTACTCCCATCCATCTTGAATCATTTTAGGTTTATACATATGTTCTGTATATCCTTGTCCGTTACAAAGGTCGCATTCCTCATCGTAATACTCGTAATCATCGCAGCATTCCCAGTACTGAGCTTTATTGCGTTTCTTTGTGATTTTTCCAGTTCCACTACACTTTGGACATTTATGGATTTTATTTCCCTGTATTTCTTTCAACAATTCCGCTAAAGTTGTATTCTCTCCGTATGTCTTACATAGCCTTACAGCATCACATATTTTCATAAAATTTATTTTACCACCCTTTCCTTGTGACTTGTAATTTTCACACCATCTTTAATCTTCCTAATTGTCACCGTGTACCCGGATTCTGCCAGTTGCACCATCCGGTCGAGGTTCATCAGTATATTTTCTTTGATTTTCATTTCTTCCCCCGATTTATCCATATCAATACCCTTTCACATCGTAAGTCATAGTTTTTCCGCATTTCACACATTTACAAATGTACTCCCGTTTGTGTGTGTCAAAGTGCTTCCGGAATCTATGCTTACAGAATTTTTGTTTTATCAGAAAATATATTTTTTCAAAAATCACGTTTTTTCTCCTTTTCCTTTGTAACAGGTGCCGAAGGATTCGAACCCCCATTCTTACAGTTCTTGCTTCCCGTCCGTTCTACCAATTGAACTATGCACCTATGTCCACGGGAATCTGCAAGTCTGAAAACAGTTTCCCGTGCCGCTACGGTTCTTTAGACACATCCGTCTGTAACTCTGAGAAAGTAACTCTTTTGGTGACTCCGCAGCTAAAACACCACTTTTTACATTTTTACTTGAAATAGGTACTACAAATACAAAATATTGCTTGAAATAAAGTTTTTTCAAACACAGTCATGGTTTCCCATTATTCATCATAGTAGGAATCATATTCAGCCAGTGTGACGATAAGTCTGAGCTTCCGGTTGCGACCCTTGGCTTCTTACCGCTGTCAAAGCACACACGGGATTAATACCCGTAAATTTCACGGTTCTTTCAGAATATTTTTACCTTAGTGAGACTATGCATCTCTCTCAAGAGAAATATCACATCTGCCATACCGCTACTTTAACAGATTTCTTGTGTTATACCCCGATTTCTCAGGTTCAAGGCAAATCAGCTTGTTTGAGTTTTCCAGCCGATCCGTGGTCTCTCACACCGCTCACCAAACTGGATTATTCCTGCACCGCAGGCGTCTATTCATCGCTGACCACAAGGATCCTGCTTTTGACCTCTCTATGATGATACACTGCAGGGCATTGTTGACGGGTTCCCGTCTTCTCCACCGGAATCACTCCCGGTAGAAAGGATCGGTTGACCCAGTATCCCGAATCAACCTTACTTATTCACCGCTGCATCTCAGCAGGACTGAAAAATCCATCTTCACTGAGTTGACCATGTTTGAAAACCGTTATCCGGACTCGAACCGGAATCTTTAAAAGAGAGGGGTACTTTTACTGCTTTACCATTAAGCTATAACGATAAATCACGGTTTTTTTCTGTATGCGTAGGAACTTACCAAATTTCACTTTTAAGGAGATTTTATGAAAATGACAAAAAGTAACTGCTTTCAGAAACCGTGAAAACTGAAAAGCTGTCGTTCGGATTCGAACCGATACCACCAGAAAGAACATTTCAAAAGAAAGTGTGGTTTCCACATCGACAGCAAGTAGACACAAGCGGAATCGAACCGCTATCCCGGCAGACGAGGTGAAATCTTAGCCGGTGTCTTTCCATTAGACCATGTGTCCATGTCCATAGGATACCCAGCCAAAAGTACCCTACGCCGCTACAATTCTTTTTTAAGTGTAACTTTGCAGCTAAAAGCACTCACGCTGACTGTTGCGTGAAGTCGCCGCCCGGATTCGAACCGGGAACCTACTATAAGAAAGGATTAAAAGAAAAGTTGCTCTTCCAATTGAGCTATGACGACATTTTCGTGGCTGTATCGGTTAAATCAGGTTATGACAACAGTTATTTTCCGGCAGCCACCGCCCGGAAGTTGGCATGGTGGGATTCGAACCCACGAACCATTTGGAACCGATTTACAGTCGGCTTGCTTTGACCACTTGCATATCTGCCAAAAACTACCGAGTAGGTAACAGCTACCCGGTGTTTTACCGCCTTTAACGGTCAGCCTTTCGAAAAAGGCAGGGTTGAATTTCACATCTGCGGATAAATTAAATATAAAAAGGAGTACTTATTGCAGTATGCCAAACTGCAATGGGGATGGCAGGTATCGAACCTGCGACACGCTGGATATAAGCCAGCTGCTCTACCACTGAGCTACATCCCTCAACCGTCTCCAGGACGGTTAGCAGCAATATTTATCGTGTTGTGCGCTACACTATGCGGTTATTTAAGGTTCGTATCGTCTTACCGCCAATCTACACGCTGTCCTTTTTTCCTCAAACAGTAGTTGGAGATTTTAAAGTCTTTACTGACTATTTCTCGGGCATCCGGTAGATGAAGAATAGAGAAGTGTTCTCTATTATTGGTCTTTCTCTGTCAACCACCGATATTCCGGTTTTACTTATTTCTTCGAAGATTTTTTCTGTCAGTTCAACATTATTGTAAGCCATGACCGGCATCGATGCATGATGCATTTCTTCGAACACTTCTTTTGCTCTTTCCGGTGTCTTGTATCGTCCAAGGACATCACGTATGCCACGGCTATTTGTACAGATGCACTCTCCGTCGATATAGACCTCACAGTTTTCAAAATTGATCGACCGAGTTCCCGACTGATTAATTATTCTCATCGCTCCGCCTCCTGTGTTCCATCTGGCACTCAAACAGTTTTGCTACATTTGATCGTTCCTGCCGGATCCCGTGTCCCTGACGGAACAATTCACACGTAAGAATTTTTCCACATTTGGTGCATTCATCGTTTATTTCTTTTCCGGCGATTCTCATGTAGGTTCTCCTTTTAATCCGTCTCTACAACTTCATATGTTTGCAGTGCTTCATATAATTTTTGTGGAATTTTTTCTTTGTAAAGATCTGCAATTTCTTTTATTGCATTTTCTTTTGTCTTTTTATAAAACAAAAATGCGTCTCTTTCTGTTGAAAACTCTTTCTTTACATTTTCCCCGTTCACGCTACAGCTTCCTACATACAAACCATTTCGTTCCCTGTGCACACCTATTGGATATTTCCCTCTTCTGTTTTTAGCTTTTACAAAAAGCGCATTTATCCTCTTTGGAACAAATATGCATTTTTCTGAACTATACTCTTGATTTCCGTGAAACAAAATGTCTTTATCAAGATCCATTTGTTCTTCACCCACAGTATAATAATTTTCACTGAACCATGATCTAAAATTCACGAAGTCCAGCCATCCGCTATCTACTTTCGTCCCTAATTCTCTATAGCTTTCATACTTTTCTTCGTGAGAATAACATCTTTTCAGCATATTTCTCCACGTTCTAAAGCATTTATCTTTCGTATCCGAATATCCTTTTGAACGGTCCGAGCAATATCCTACGCCGTACAGCATAACAGCACCTCTTTTTTTATTTTGGGGAAATTTCAACGACTAAGTAAGGCAAAATCCGATTTTCGCGTAGACCCCCCAGCCCCTTTGGCTTACGGTTGTATATGTATTTACTTTAACATGTAATCTATACGACAAATCATTGTTTGTCTTATAGATCACTGTTCATTTTCATGCACTTCTACCAATTCCGGCAAAGGTTTTTGTGCATCTTTTTCCACTTTCAAAAACTCACTGCTTTTTGCATCATTTTGGCTGATTTTGCACACTTCTGAGCCACCCAGCTGCGGTAATTGATCCGCTGACAACGCTCTTTTCGGTGCTGTTTCTCTGGTGACTCCTGGCATATTCCATAAATGGTTACGATTCAGGATTGCAAGTGGTTTCACAGGGTTGATACTCTTGTCTAATAGAAGCGCTTCTAATGACTGTTCATTATCTCTGCTTATAGTTTTTGCGAGGTCTAAAGCTCTTTTGCTTAGTGTTTCACTACTACTACCATGCCCTATAGCATTATATTTGCTATCTGAATCCCAGTTATAAATAGTCTGTGTATTAATTCCAGTCATATCGGAAAAGCCTTTTATGGTTATCTGCTGCTTGTGTTTTACACAGAGTTTTTTATATACCTCATATGCTTTCAAAACTCTTTCGGCATTATATTCATCATGCTCTGCAGGATGTTTTTTTAACATGCTCTTGTTTCCCCTGAACAACTTTTCATTAATCTCTATAAGTGTATACAACCATATGCTCGGCGGTATCTCGGTGGGATCCGTGTTTGTCTCCTGGCAGCAGTCGAAAAGGATGTCTTCCGCAAGTCTTTCAAGGTTATCAACGGTAACTTCGATGTTGTTGTACTCGATCGGGATGTTTCTTGGATCGGTCAACCGTCTTGGATCATCTGGCCCCGCTACTGTTCTTCTTTTTCTTGCCATGCTCTCAACCTCCTTTCTGATCCGCAAATAAAAAAACTCATCAATCCGACAAAATTACTTGTCAGGTTGATGAGTCCTAATCACTTTCCGGCCTATGCTCTAAGGTCTTCGGGAGCCTGTTGTGATCCCTCGCTTTCGATCGCTCCCAGTGTGTCAACTGGTTGCTGCATGTCCTAATCAATTCCCTTTTCTGTTTTTCGTTGAGTCAACTATACACCAGAAGCCCAAAAAACGCAATACCCAATTTTAAAAATTTATTTCCCCTTGTGTGCCATTATAAAAAAATAAATAAATAAAAATTATTATACGCGGGCGCTTCTTCCCTCTTTGTTTTATTATATATATATTTTATTATATAGACAACGTAGTATTATATATATTTTTTCTTTGTAATCTTTCTTTCTATTCTTTCTCTATTTCTTTGGTTCTTTCTTTGTCTCTTTCTGTCTTTCTTTCTATCCGATTTCTTTTTTGCCGTTTTGGGGTGTGTGTGTACTAGAGATTGTACTAGAGGTTGTACCGTATGCATTAATACATATACTGGAAATGCAGTATTTATAATGGTTTGCACGTGTTTTGCTGGTGATCGGTTTTCTGTTCACTGGTTGTATTGTATATTGACTTTCTGAGATTTCCGTGTTATATTCCATATATCAGATTTTTTCTGATTCATGACATTCCGTGCTTTTGTCGTGAGTCGTCTAGGTCTGGCTGGGCGTTGAGTTGAAAAGAATGCTTGTGTAATTAATCAAAAAGAAACCCAAGTGAAAAACAAGGGTTTCTTTTTTGCAAATATTTCTCTACAAATATTTTTTTATTTTTCATGCCATTCATATCCTTCTTTCAGAAGTTGTAGATCATAAGTGCGTACATTATGATCATCACGTGCTATTTGCTCCATATCATTGTAGGTATATCCTTCTGCTTTCAAAAAGTCTGCAGCAATCTTCCAGCTCATTGATATCGTCCACATCGGCTTCCCGCTCCCATTGCGTCAACTCAGTATCTTCCACTTTGTATTCTTCAGCCACTTTTTTTCTGTACACTTCAAGAATATTTTCATCTTCTTCTGGCATTTTTTCAAATCCATTAATTATTCTCCAAGCTCTTTTTAATGCTGTGTTTATTATTTTTTCAAACTACATGTTCGAGACTATAAAAGTCCCGAATTCCATGAAAGACCTGGCAGAAAAGTTCAAAGAAGCACTTGCAAAATCCGATTTTACGGATATCGGGCGCATGATAAGCGATAAGCTGAGTAATGCGTTAGAGAGTATCCAGTGGGATAAGGTTTACCGCCATGCTGAGAACTTCGGGAAAGACATTGCTACTTTTTTGAATGGCTTGATTACGCCACGATTGTTCTATGATCTCGGAGAAACGCTTGCAAATTCCATCAACACTGCGTTCCATTCGGCAAACGCATTTGCAATCAATTTTGACTGGAGCATCCACAGCAACCATATACCACCTGTACATAAAGTCATAATCAAATTCCACTCATAGTATTTTCTCCTTTTATTCCTGCATTATTCACTAACTAATTCCGCATAGTAAACATCCAGCGACATCTCCTCGCTCTTTTCTCCGGTTATGCTGTTTTCGGACCCAGAAAGACCGGTAAACTCTCCGTAAAACGTTACCACATCTCCTTCAAGAAGTCTGATATAGCTATCATCTTCTTCAGAACGTTTATCGATCATGTACATCATATTACTGAAATAATATCCGCTTCCGTCAGCATCATCATAAACCTTGTAATATTTTGCTCCCCAAGAATCAGAAACAGTTGAAATTTCCGCTGTTACCTTGAATTTCTTACCGATGTAATCATCTGGATTTCTCATTACATCCTTGTAATTGAATTCTTCACAATCGGATTTTAATTCTTCTGGTGTAAACTTTGTTGTCTTTTCGGCTTTGCTTTCTTCCTGCTCTTTGCTGTCCTCTTCTGTAGATTCTTCTACAGATGATTCTTCCGCACTACTTTCTGTCTTGTTTTCTGTTGACACAACGACACCGGCAAGCCACGGTAAAATGTAAGCTCCGAGAAAAACAGTCAGCAGTACTCTGGCAATTCCACTTTTTGGTCTTTTGGACATCCACAGGAATATAATCCCCAACGGCGGTATAAAAATACACGCAAGGATAATCACCCAAGTTAATTCGTAAAATTTAGGCATCCTTTGTACCTGTTGCCTGTCATCAATCCAACTGTTCTGTCGTGGCTGTGAATCCATCATCGGTTTTCCACAGTTTCCACAGAACTTCTGCCCGTCCGGATTCTCTGTGTTACAATATGGACATTTCATTTTCAATTTTCCCCCTTTTTGAAATGTGTTTGCCATATTATACCATGCGAAATATCATGCTGCAATAGAGATTGAACAAAGTAGATCGTCCAAAAGGTATATAATTTCTTTTCCGTGGTCAGACATAAAATTACATAGTTTTTCTTCTGTTTCAATTGGCATATACAGATTGTATGTCATACAAACCGCATGGGTCAGTTCGTGGCAAAGGACACGATCCAGCATGGGACCCGTTAAATGGTCAGCGAGATACACAGTGTTGTTTGATTGGTCAGTAACTCCTATGGTATAGGAACCGTCTGATTTTTGAAGTTCTGGAGATTGTGCCGGAACAAATTGAATCACCCAAGATTCGTTTCTGATTTTAAATTCCATATAGTCACCAAAAGAGGGAACCGAAGTTCCCTCCCCTTTACATTTTGCTGATTAATGTACTCAACTTCGCCTTTGCAAGCGTTCTTTCTTCGTTGGACATCTCACCGATAAGATCCGTAACATCCTTACTCAGTTCAGACATGTAAGATTCCAATTCGTGCATTCTGGTATCCTTGTCTTTATGTCCCTCTCTGGCTTCCGTATAGGCTCTTCTTGCCATGTTATACTTCCGCTCGGGTTTCTCTTCGGTGTAATACATTCTGCCCTTATTTCGGTCAATATCGCGGTCATGATTGTATTCTTTACCATCCATCCGGTACATCTCCGGGGTCATATGCCAGTATGGCGGGTAATCTTCGTATCCCATCCGGGTTCCCCGACCTTTCGGAGCAAATCTGCCGTTGGAATACCGGTAATTGTCGTAGAAACGGCGGTCACCGTATCTGTCCATGACATCCAGCATGGATTCCGGATCGAATTCTTCCATGGTGTTCGTTAGAGTCCTGTAATACATCGCTTCCGCTAAATCTTTGAGCATATCAGTTACCTGACCAAATTCACACACATCCAGTTTTTCTATCCCCTTATCCAGTTCGGCTTTTGCACATTCGGAAAGCTTCTCAATCATATCATGCATTCTCTTTACATCCATTGAAATTCCCTCCTTACGCTTCTCTTGTAACAACAATGTTTGCGTTCGCTACGTTGATCGCCTGAGTACTTGTGTTCTTTACTGCAATATTTACACAACATCCAGCCGGCACATCAATATAGACACCGGAAGACACATTGTTGTACTGGTCAATAGCTGCCGGTGTGCTTATCATCTGAGACGAAAGCACCGGTTCGCCGCTGATCGCGATTGCCAGAGATATTGCACCAACCGCACCACCAGTTGGAATAGAAATATTGCCAGAAAAATCAACAAAGTATCTTGCGCGACACTGGTTTGTCAATCCACGAAGAGTAACAATGCCGGATCCCTCCCGGTGTTTTATACAGTTACTACCTGATACTGCTGTATTAGTAAAAATAACATTTTCGTTTGCTGCAACTTCCTGTGCAGAAACAGCTACAAATTCAGCCATAAATCATACCTCCATAAATAAAAGTAAGGGCAAACCGTTAAGTCTGCCCTTTTGTTGTAAAACTGCTTATAGCAGACATAACCACAAATTGGTTAAGTTACAAGTTATTCATTTGTCAGCATCCACAACCGCTTCCACATCCGCATCCGTAATATGCATTCGGGTTAGGAACTTGATATGACGGAATAGGAGCAGGATTCACAGCGTTGATGATCTGCTGTGCCTGAGCAGCCATCTGAGTTGTGAGCAGTGCGCTCTGACGGTCCTGAGAAGCAGCACGTCTGAGGTCGTTGTTCTCAGCCTGCAGAGTAGAGATTTTTTCCTGGCAGAGATAGTCAAGGATTGCACGGGTTCCTGCGTTCTGACTTTCAATGATATCGCGTGTGTTAGTGTTCATGGTGTTCTGCAGGGCACATGTGTCATGAGCCATGTCGTATCTGACCTGAGCGATTGCTTCACGGTTCTGGCAGCAGCAATCAGCTAACTGTGCCTGCAATGCATTCTGTCCCTGCATAAGGGCAACATTTGTATTGTTGAATCCCTGCTGTGTCTGGTATCCCAGATTGCAAATTGCATTGTCTACGCCATGGAAACCATTCATGAGAGCAGTGTTCTGAGTGTAGAATCCATCACACAGCCCGTTGTTAATGCCGTCCAGCTTGCTGATAACCGCCTGATTATCAAATCCGCGCTGAATGTCCGCCTGTGTAGCAGCTGTAGCGACGTATCCACTACCATTTCCACTACCAAAGCCGCCCCAGCCATTGTTACCCCATCCAAAAAGCAATGCGAAAACTACGATGATCCATAACCATCCACCGTCTCCCCATGCTCCATTACTGTCGGAATAACCGGTTGCCGGCATTACAGGCATTGTAAAAGGCGCATTGTTTGAATTAAACATACCTTATTCCTCCTTGGAAAATTTTATTCATAAAGAGGTACTTCGTTTTTGTGCACAACCTCTAATATGCTACATATTCATTTTCTTTTTGATCTCATTCATAAGATCGTCAGGGTTTATACCCTTTTCTTTCCCCAGATTTCTTGCCAGTGTTTCTATCCCCTTCATGTCACCTTTCTGAGCCATGTTGATTGCGTTCTGTGCCATAGGATTGCTCATGATCTGGTTATTTCCCATCATTTGTTTTAAAAACTGCTGCGGATTTCCACCTTTAAGCATTTGAAAAAAATTCATCGGATTCATTCACTTTCACCATCCTTTTTAGTTGTGGAAGTTTTCGATTTTGTTCTTACGGCACCTGAGCTTCCAGATACCGACTGTTCCAACCGATCTATCTTGTTTTTTAATTCTTCAAACTGGCTCATAAGTGCCTGTGTGACGTCCTCAGTTAGCCCTATTTTCAATTCTGACTGATTGCGTAAGGAATTGTCAGCCTGATTCATTTGAACGGGTTTAAAGGCTATGGTTTGAATCGTTCCGTTAGCTGTCCAGGATTTCAGATAGATTTCCGAAAGGTCGGATTTCGGAAAAAGTGCATACGGAGCGTTCATTGGGACATCGTTTGCCGTTATTTCTTCTACTTGGTTTACTGGTCTTCCAATCAACTGCGGTAATTGCTGTGACTGAAACTGTGGCTGCTGGATTTGCTGAGTCGGTTGCTGAAGCTGTTGCATCTGTTGATACTGCTGCGGCTGTTGGTAAAACCGTTGTTGCAGGTATGGATTCTGCAAATATGGATTTTCATACATAGGTATCTACCTACCTTTCACATAACTCTTTTAGAATTTCCTCTTTTTCAGCGTATGGTTTTTCCGTATAGAACCGTTTTTCAAGGGCATCTTCCACTACACGAATAACTGTTGATTGATATTCAAGCGGTACATGTCTGAGACGATCATCGGAAAATATCTTTGTTAATAAAGCATCTGAAAACATTTCGACCGCCTCCTTATGGTTGAATTTTCGCATAAAAAAAGACGGTCAAACCGTCAGCAAATAGTAATATTTCCACAATATATTGTTATTTGAATAGAGTTCTGGTCAATATGTTGTGTTCTCCCCTTACTGCGTTCATAGGGATGAAGTTCGTAAGGAGAAAAAATTAAGAAATATTAAAATGAATGTCGATGTCACCATCAGTTATGACTACTTTTTCCACACATTCTTTTAGAATTTTGTTCTGTTCTTTGGGTGTTAAAGTATCCCAGATAGTTGAAACTCTTTGAATGTTTTCTATTTTCACGCTGCTATCTACGGATTCCTCTCTGATAGATTCCTCTAATTCCGTTTTTAATGATTTCTGTCTTTTTTCCTCTTCCTGTATAACAGAAAGTAATGTATCACTGTCACCTTCCCCATACAGGGCGTATAATTTTTTCAACTTATCAATTGATTTTTTGATTTTCTTTTCAATAATGGATTTTTGATTTTCTTTTTTCTCTTCAGCCTTCACATTCACAATGAATCGCCGGAAACAATCAGAAACTTCTTGCTCGATCATTTTTGCGTCCATGCGTAAATTTTTACAGTTCGGATCTCGAACCATGCGTTGTTTTCCGCCATCTCTTGAATAGCATTCCATGATATGACAGTTTCCCCACTTTTTGTATCTCATTCTTGCTCCGCATTTTCCACAGTAGCATAATCCGGAAAGCATAAATTTGTTTCCTATATATGCATTCGAGCTTCTTTTCTTCATGAAAATATGAACAGAGTTAAACATTTTTTCAGAAACAATTGGTTCGTGTAATCCTTTGTAATATTTTCCTTTATAGAATATGTAGCCTAAATATACCTTGCTTGTTAAAATATTTTTTACATGTTTATCACATGAAAAGTCGAGTAAATCAGAAATCCTTTGACAAGAATAACCTTTCAGATACAATTCATATGCTTCTATTACTTTCTCTGATTCTCCGCTTTTAACATGCAGTATCCCATCGTTGCGGTCATAATAATATCCGTAAGGAATTCGTCCTCCGCCCATCCAGAGTCCCTTTTTTACTCTTTCAACCATCCCAGCTCTGGTCCTCATATAGATAAGTTCCCGTTCGTACTGTCCAACAACAGCGGTTACACTTGTAAGGAATTTATCTGATGGGGTATCTATTCGAAGTTCTTCAGTAGCAGATATTAATTTGACACCATATTTTGGCAAAGTTCGGCAAAGCAAAGTAAGAGCATCAATCGTATCTCGGCTCATTCGATCAAGTTTGTACACATATACAGATTTTACGATCCCGAATTCTACATCTTCCAGAAGTCTTTGAATGTCCGGGCGGTCAAGCTTGCTTCCAGAATAGCCACCATCGATATACCAACGATCAATGGTGGTTCCATCCTTATTTGCTCGTTCTATAATCTTCTGTTTCTGTAAGTCTAGACCATATTTCTCTGTCTGTGCCTCAGTCGACACCCGCAGGTATCCTACGTTCAATTTGTTCATGTCAATTCCCCCTTTAATAAAATTGACCTGAACTCTATTCAGGTCAATCCTACACTGCTATTTATTTTTTGTCAATTTCTCAGAAAGAATCTTTTTTACACTTTCAATGTGAATTTCCATTTTTTCAAGATCTTTCTTGTCGACACGTTGACCGTTCACGTAAATAGTTGTCAAACAAACATCTCCTTTCAGAAACTCAAGAATTTTGTCCATTATCTTTTTCTTTCGTTTTGTCACTAAAGAAGTGCTTATACTGAGTCTGTCAGCAATTTCAATGTCACTTTTTCTTTTGCTTGCCATTTCTATTAATATGCGTTCATCATCGGTAAAATTACAATTTTCGATCAAAAAATCGATTTCTCCTTTGCAAAGATTATAAAAACGTGTTCTCATATTCCCTGCCTTTCGTCAGCATTTACCAAGGCTGACACTTGGCTATCTCACCTTTTTGTCCAGATATTCCGCAGCTTCGTTAAAACCGCCATCTTTGAGAATTTCCATTATTCTGTCTACGCTTGCCTGTCTGTACCCAGGAATAAGTGCATCGTTCGTCTTTTGTACTCTGGCAAGGACATTAATGTCTATACCAACGTCATACAACTCGTTCAGATAGTTTGCGTAATCCTCGAAACTCACATAGTGTTCGCCAAGCCAGTCAATGTTCATAGCATGTTCTACTTTCTTGTCAAAAACAGACTTCCATTTCTTCAGCCTGTCCTTGCCGAATCCAAAACCATCATGCAGCGCCATTGCTGCTGTTGTGATTGCCATGTTATACAAGTTTGTGGAAATTACATCGACAAAACGTCTCCACTCACTGTCCGGGACTCCAAGCGGTACCCTTGTAAATCCGCGCATTTTGACCTCTTTAGCAAGCGCTTCAACGCCGTTTTCACGGACGACTTCCAGTGCATGCGTCATTCCCTGCATTCTCCAAGTGTATTCTTTATCTACTTTCGCCATCTTTTGTCTCTCCTATCAATTCTGGGTTGTCGAAGATATTCCCGATCACTTCCCAGGCTTTCCCTTCTCCTGTTTCGAATGGGTCTGGAATCATCCCTTTCTGTACCAGACACCATTTCATGTTTTCCCAAGTCACACGCACCCTCGTAACATTCTCAGGAAAGGAATCATCAAGGTGTGCTTCCAGAATATCTCCCTCATAGATTTTCTGCCCGTTCTTGTCCTTTTCACCGGTGTACTGGCAGATTGTATTTTCATCAACAAGGAGTTCACCATAAAGGCTTTTATCATAGATATGATTCTTGTCACTAAGATAGCCATGTACCCATGTTCCGTTGAGATGCTCATTACCCGGAATTGTATGAATATGTTTCGCTCTGAAAAGTATTTCTCTATTCATATTTTTTAACTACCTCCAGCTTTTTCAGATCCTCGATAAGCCACGGATCTTCATCTGACCATTTGACCATTGGGAAATCCAACTTAAAGAATTTTAGGTTTTTGCCTGATTCACACTCACTACTTTCCCAAAAGTTAATAAGTTTATGTGGTTTGCTGATGTAGGCGAACAAACCACCATCTATATCCCTAGCTATATAATTTATTTTTGTGTCAAGATACTCCAAAAATGCCCTATCCTTCTTGCTTATCACTAACTTTTGAACGTATTCGGATTCTACCCATTCGCGTCTTTGTTCTTCACACGTTTTACCTGGTGCATCAAACTTACATTTTGTGCATTTTATATGTATACACTCTTCAATTTCACGTGTTTCTTCATCAAAGCCAAAACTTTCGCTCTTGCACGCAAAAGTAAGTATCTGCTTTTCATACTTCTCTTTATTCTTCATCTCTTCCACCTCGTTTCACAATTTTGATGGCTCTATCTAGTCCATCTCCGTATCCGTCATAATACTGGCACGTATCCGCTTCGCAGACAGCTATATCATCATCTGCCTTATCGGATAGTACTTGTAACTTTTCGATGACCTTCTCTGCATCAAACGCTGTCGGCTGTTCTTCTATTTCCATAAGCATGGATACCGCAATATTTGTCAACGAAACCATTTCATCTTCGTCTGGTGCTTTCGGTTTTAACCATTTCTCGCATTTTCTCATCAGTAAATCTGCGTCAATTAGTCTCCTCATACTTCCTCCCATTCACTTCTCAGCATTCCGCTCTTAATCAACTCATACACGATGTCCAGAGCATCCCTGTGATCTCGGTACCGGAAATTCGCATCTTTGTGAATACGTGGATCATCAGATCTCCAATCATTGATCGCAAAAACGTAATCACTGACGAACAGCATTTTCATTCCACGCGCAACGCAGAGATAGTAACATTCGCTGCTCTTCGGGATTCCTTTGCACCGCTTGAATCCGAATTTTTCAAAATCTCTAGCTCTTACTCTTGGTTTAAGCATCAACTCCACCTCTTTTCACAATTTCCATTGCAGCATTCCGGCTAATGTTATCATCGCCACCATGTTGCTAACCTTTCATGTACTGGGTTATCATATCCAGCACCACTTTTTCCGGGAACGTCTTACAAGTGATCATTGTGGTAATGTTGCATACAACCATGACAATTCCAACAGTGAGAAGGGTGCCACTTGCAATACCTTGAATTGCACAGTACATCTCGTAATCGGATATTGGTCCTTCTTCGTTGTATTTCTTCCAACTACCAACTGCCATTTTTGCAAGCACACCGCCTATAGTGCAAACAAGAATTCCGAATATCAGCCACAAGATGCTAGTTGCAAATTTATACGCCACGCATTTTGCTATCAGCTCCTGCAAATACGGCTGCACGTTCTTGCTCGTCCAGTCGATTGCAAGAACGAATTTGTTGCAGATCTCATTTAAGACCTCAATAATCTTATTTGATACCATTATTCTTCCTCACTTTCTGGCGGTTCTGGTAAAGGCATCCAATATAGGACTTTTTCATAGCCCAGTTCTTCCATTGTTTCAAACTCAGAATCCACAAAGCCAAGTGTTACTGGATCGTATATATCTTTCCAGAAGCCAAAACCGTACTCTTCTTCGCACTGGCACATCATCGGCGGATCTTCCAAGTGGTTTTCCACTAAACACATAAAGAACCTTCTGTCTATATCTTCCGGCATCCTCTCAGAACACGGGATCCAGCCGACCCCATGTTCTTTTTTATATTCCTCAACAGCCTCCCTCTTAAAATTTTCAATCAGTTCCCTGATACCGTCTGCGTTTTCTTTATTCATCCTGTGTATCCTCCTTATACGGTACCGGCAATTCCATCCATGCGGTAACTTCCATATATTTTGCGTTTGAAATCCCTATAGGTCCATACTCATAGGACTCCCAAACTGTTCTATCCGTGTATATGTCATGGATACACTTTGCTTTATCGATCAAATATCTGGATTTTCCGTTTCCGGTTCGCTTTATGGTTACCAGTACTTCTCTTGCGTTGTCTGGATGTCTGACACTAACGGGGATCCACCTACTGTCCACATTCGGTTCTTCCTTCCACTCATACAGGCTCTTAACGCAATCATCGCACAGGTCGAAGCCTTCATCTGTTCTTCCGTCTTTTGTCACTGTCTTGATTCCTCCAATGGTATTTCCAAGAACCGAACCTTTCGATTCCATCACCACATTGTTCTCGTAGAACTTACCGCATCTGTCACACTTCTTCGCTTTACTCATTTTTTATCCTCGCTTTTTTCACCGTTTTCTTTGCTGAGTAACTTGTTCTTCATACTTTTTACCTACTCGTCCTGTGGAAATTGGAATACGTTAGTTTTTGCCACGTTTTCAAAATCTATCGGATGACAGTCAAAACGTGATCCCGTACCAGTAAGAAGTATCTCATTCGCTTTACATTGTCCGTATTTCTCCCGGCATATTTCCATATTCTTAACCGCTTCCTCTTTGTTTCGATAACTTCCCATCATGTATTTCACATTATCACAACTAGCAATAATAAGAGTGCTATCTATGTAGAGACATGCTTTCTCATAAGGTAAGTCTATGTATCCGTTCTGACTAATGATTCTCATAGCTAACTCCACCTTTCCGTATTCCATGCGCATATATCGCAAGCCTTAGGACATACATTTGCCTTTATTGCTCTTTTGCACATATCCTCCATTTTCAATTTCCTATCATCCTCAATGTCTTTGGCGAATCCGAGTTTTCTCAGGATTTTATGAATCAGTGATTCTTTTCGCACTTTATTTTCCCCTTTCTTCTTGCCATCACCATGTGCTTTCCACTTTTCTGCAATTCACCATAAATTGAATCACATATTGCTGATATTCCAATGTTTCTCGATGGACTCACAAAATAAATTGCATCCGTCTTTTCCCATGTCCTTGTTGGTGCGTGGTAAAATCTTCCGTCTGCTGTCTCTACCATCGTCTGTTCCTCACATGCTGTAGGTGTGTAGAATTTCACACATATACCTCGTACACCTGATTCACAACATCTGATTTTGTCACCGATATCAAACCTTCTCATTTTCTCTCTCCCCTCCGATACTTCACTTTTCCCTCTTTGATGTATTGCCATAGCTCTTTCCTTAGATTTTTGTCTGTGATGCAGAGAATTTTTCCGGGTTCCGCCACTCTCGTTTCCACGATATATAGATTATCCGGGAATTCTTTCAAATCAACTTTTTCAGCATCTTCCAAATGCATGATGACTATATACACATTCAATAGTTCCAAATGCTCCGCGGTTTTTTCTATGATTTCTTCAAAACTCATTCTTATGTCAGATTTCTCCTTTCCTCATCCATCTTTTCACGTTCCCGATACTCTTCCTCAGTCTTCATTCTCCTTCCATTTCTTCTCGCTGAATTCATCCGGTCCCATGTATGTGTTCCCATCACACTCAACAACTCCACGTCCGTAGTTGTAAGCACATGCTCGGCAAAGAGGGCGAAATCTATTCATTCCCTTGTATTTACCTTTGGTTATCTTAAACACTGCGACATATGGCTTTGATTTGTGATATCTGAAATGAGATTTCATTTCACCGCCGCAACACCAACATTTCTCGTTCATTCCTGTTAGTTCATAGAAATCTTTTGTATAGTCGTGCTAAATTCCACCATACCGAAACGGCTTATCTCTCAGCGTATTCTTCCCTTTCATGTGATTTCTCCTTTTCTTCATCAATCCTCATAGTTCATTACAATTGTAATTACTTTTACAAGCACTTTCTGAATCTGGTCATAAATGTGGTGGTCATCACTGCCAAAGTGAGAATACAGTCTTGCATCTTTTTTTCCTCTATCATAGCAATCTTTCATAAACTCAGAGCAATAGATATCTTTCTCAATGATTTCTCCATATTCTCTCCATACATAAAGAATACGTCCTTCTATCATTTCGTTTACAATATTGTAAGAACGATTTCCGCCATTTAAACACTTGATACAGCAATCAATATATCTAAGTTTGTCACAATATCTATATTCTTTTGCTGTTTCTGCCGTATATCCTTTGAATGACTCTTTTATATGTTCTTCAAAATCTTTCGGAAGGTTGAAAATATCTATTTCAATACCTCTCGGCAATTTAACCATATAACTACTCATAATTCATTCCTTTCTCGACAACCGACTACCGAATGATAATCGGCTGTCCGATTAACTATTTATCCCACGTCAGAAGCTGACACGCTATTGTGCAGTCCTCCATGACTTCATGCTGTTTTTCTGTCTACAAGCATCTTTATCGCATCTTGCGTTTTCATCCCTTTGCGATGTATCCAATAATATAGAGAGCCCCTACTTACCGAGTACATTTTTGCAATTTGTGACAACGTATAACTGCCAGAGTCGATATCATAGTAACGATTATTACGCTTGTTATTTTCCTGCACTTCCATAGAAACCCATCTGCAATTATTTGGCTCATAATTTCCATTATTGTCAATTCTATCAAGTGTCAGGTTCTTCTCGTATCCGTTCTCGTAAGCCCACTTTGTGAATTCAGCAACACTGTTTTTCCACTCATCGCATACAGTTATCCCTCTACCTCCGTAATGTTCATATTCTTTGCAGTTTGGATTGAAGCATCTCTGTTTCATATGACTCCAAGCACTTTGGATTTTAGTTCCTGTCAAACCGTGTATGCGATATCTGTTATGCTTATTTTCCTCATTCCAGCACCCACACGATTTCGTTTTTCCTTTTCTTACCGGATACGAACTTGTTATTATCTCCTTTCCGCAATCACATTTGAACAACCACTTTGCTCCACTGCTTCCTTGCCCAACATAAGATACGGCTGTCAGCCTATTGAATTTCATACCTGTTAAGTCTATAAGACCGGATCTTGGTTTGAATCTACCTTTTTCATCAGTTTCTATTGGATTTTGCTTTAGTGGCACTTGTTACTCCTTTCCATTAATCTTCTTTCATCCTGTATAATCTTCGAACCGTTCACAAGCTATTTATGATGTGCTGACAATTTCATCAACGGAAGACTTGGGAAGTTGTGACCATCTACATCAATTAGTGCTACTCTCATGATTTTCTCCACGTTTACAAATATCTAAAGTACAATGCATACATCTTTTGCTCCCAGTCGCACAGAGATAAAAGCTCGTCAAAATCCTTTGCTGGCATGAACTTTATCCCGTAATGCAATCTGGATATGAATTTATATAGTTCTTCAAACATTGCTGCCCCTTGTATTTCTCTATAATTTCCATGATTGCTTCCATGTGCTTTGATGCTTCTAGGACATCTTCGTCACTTATACTTCGTATACTACCATTTCTTTTCAGCTCTCCAAGTTTGTATATTCCATCTCGGAGTGTCTTAAAAGCTTCTGCCAGTATCGTTTCTTGTGCAGCATCCTCATTCAGCTCATAGAACTTTTCGTATTTATCATGTTCTCCGAATTTATCAGATACAACCTTCGTCCTCTTCGGAGTGATTTTCACAATCTTCGCCGGAATAATCTTGTCATGTCGGAAACAATACAATCCATATTTAATCCCTCTCGCCACTCCAACAATATCTCCAACTTTCAGTGAATTTCGGTCTATCTCTTTTAATTCGATTTTCATTCCGTACCTCCGATAAAATCAAATATATCCATCTGTCCCTGCTGTTCCCATGTTTCCGTACAAATTCCACAAGTTTTCAGTGCATCCTTGTACTTCACCCCATTGTTCTCCAGATTCATGCAAATACGGTAGTGTTTCGGATGTGTCAAATTCTGTGTCCAGCAGGAATCTCCACTTTTTCGGTAGTACGCCGAACTTTCCACGCTCGTCACCATTAAGTAAATAATTTCTGTATCTATCCGAAAGTTTTCCGTGCCGTAATTTCTGTATTTTTAATGCCGCTTCCTTAGAAACCAGAGGAAAACCACACTCTGTTACGATATCCTTGAATAGAATACGTTCTCCCTCTTTGTCTTCTGGGAAGCGTTTCTTTCTCTTATTTCTCGGATAGATCGTCACGAACACACCAGACTCTTCCGCTTTTCTTGCAAATCTCACGATTTCCGGAAATTCAAGGCCGGTGTTGGAAAATACTGCCGGCACTTCCTTCCCAAGCGATTTGCGGACTTTTTGAAGCAATACAGTACTGTCCAGTCCGCCGGAATAACTTACATACACCTGACCGCCCCAGTTTTCGTACCATTCGACAATCCTGGTGTCGGTCAACCGGTTCTTAGTTTCATAATCCAGATATTTTCGCTGAGCGAACTGCCATTCGTTCAGCTTCAAATCATCTTCTTGTATATACATTTCCAACTCCTAAATAAAATCTGATATTTCCATCTGCTGTTCCTGTTCATCTGCAAGCATTTCATTTTTTGCCCTTGTGTAGAAATTCCGATCAATCTCAAATCCAAAAGCGTTTCTTCCAAGGTTTCTAGCTGCCCTCAGTGTACTTCCAGATCCACAACACGGATCAATCACCACGTCTCCTGGATCCGTAAACGTCTGAATTAGTCGTTCCAACAGTTTTACTGGTTTCTGCGCCGGGTGAATTTTGGGAATCTCTTTCCCATCCTTTTCCCATGTAAACCAATTGAACACCATGTGACCTGTTCCACGAATGGTTTTCCCGTATTCATCGAATTGTGCGCCATTTCTGAATTTCGGTAACTTGTCCCGGTACAAGACAAGCGCATACTCCGTTGCGCCTACAATTCGCATATTTGCTTTTAACACCTGCGGACTGTAGTTTTTCACGAACACTAACGGCATATATTTTTGGAATCCATGTTTCTTTGCTGCGTGAATCAGCGTGTTGATCTGTTCAAATGAGCAAAATACGATCATGCACGGAGCATCAGAACTTCTGCCACGTTTTCCGGCTTTCTTCGGCTCTTTTTTCAACATTTTCGAGCAGAAATGGAAGTATTCATACAAGTTGAAGTTGAAGTCGGAATTAAATGCCGCTTTCTTTGCCAACTTGCTTTCTCCATTCCTGTTGTCCCCCCCTGCGTACCACATGGGGTTACTTCCGTAAAAGTTATTGCCGATATTGTACGGTACATCCGCTATAATCAACTGTGCCGGTTTAATCGCATATTTTTTATAATTTTGCATCGAGTCTCTATAGATCTCACATTTTAATCTTTTTCCTCTTTGTTCCATTTTTCGAAAGGAGCTGATATATCTTTGCCCGGCCGGAGCTCCGTCTCCTTTCCTATTCTTTTTCTTCTAATTTTTCACACAGTTCCCGCATTTCGCAGGCATTACACTTTTTGTCACCTTCCCAGTCATGTTCCAGCGACAGATCCTCTTCATCGTTCATGATCTATCTCCCTTGCCAGCTTGAACGCAATTCTTGCAACATTCCGCAGGTTATCGGTTACCAGCGACTTGTTCGGCATACCGGTACATTTGATGTAATTCCAGTATTTTCCACACCGTTCAGAATCTTTGTAATCTTCTGGTTCCAGTTCGACACATTCAGCCATGTGATCTAATTCATCTTTTGTGACCTTCAAACAACCGATCATATAACCTATTTTTTCGTCTGTTCTCACGCTTCTTCTCCCTCTTTTCTTTCCACCGTCTCAGGTACTCGATTTGTTCCTGATCTTCCTTTTCCTGTTCGGTCACTCGCCAACCTCCCTGATTTTAATGCCGGTGCATTCTTCAAAAATCTCACCGTCAAAATTTGGTATCGCTTTTATTATGGATTTATAAGTTTCCGACAGTCCGTCCCACCAAATTTGTGCACTTTCAGATTCATCAAGCACTCTGAGATAACCGCCTGTTGCTTCATAAGTTGGGTGCGCTGCCTTTTCTTCATCAGTCATATTTTCTTCGTACACCCATTCAACAACATTTTTCGGTATCTGATTCAGTAAATATCTTGCATCCGATCTAAGCCAATCGTTATAAGTCATATTTGACGGTTTATTGAATAACATAATCTTCTGTTCTTCTGTATTAAAACAACCAGTATTGCAAGAAGATTTGTTCCAGTCCCCGGTGTTCCTGTTCCCGGTGTTACAGTCCCCGGTGTTCCAGTCCCCGGTGTTCCTGTTCCCGGTGTTCCAGTCCCCGGTGTTCCAGAGTCCGGTGTTACAGTCCCCGGTGTTACAGTCCCCGGTGTTACAGAGTCCGGTGCAATCTTTTCCGGTATTTACTATAGTCAGAAGCTCCTGCCATGGAATCTCTCTTACGATTTCTAACTTATTTGTGCAACACTTATTGCCAACTTCTACAACGTCCCCGTACGCAACGACTTCTGCTACTTTATTTTTCGGATTGAAATTATAGTAATTAAAACAGTCTGCTGCTTTTCTGCAAAAGTGCATCCCACGTCCGCATCTTACCGGTGTTATATCTTCTTCGAATTTCCCAGGACAAGTGTATTGCTTTGTATTTCCACAAGGACTACATGTCCAGTCCTTATTAAAGACTTTGTATCCTCTAACAAATTTATCCATTTCTTAATTCCTCCACTTTTTTTCTTAACTTTTCAGGCATTCTCGTTTTATCGACAGATGTTTCAAGAAAATTTACTACCTTTTGATCTTCTTTACTTTTATCTATCATCCTCTTATTTACACCTTCCAGTCTTTCTGATTCAGAGTTTTTGTTCACCTGTCGGATGAGTTCTTTTATTCCATCCGGAAGTTTCTGAATTTCTTTCTGCCTTTCCATTTCTGTCCTGTAATTCCTCATGAAATTCGACGCTCTGACTTCATGATTCGGATTTTCTTCAAGTGCCCAGTCTCTCAGCTGACTTGGACGACCCACAGCTTTTTGAATTAAATTCGGGAGTTTTTCAAATTCTTCCATGTAATTCAACCCGCTTCTGTTGACAGCTTGTTGAACTATTGAATACGCCTCTTGCTCATTCAATTCTTTTGGACGAGTTATTAGATTGATTTTCTCAATCAGTTGTCCAGGAGACGGGGCGAACCCCCTGGTTTCCGTCCTGACGTAAGCGATCAAAGCCATTTCAACATCCGAATATCTAAAGTCCTGTAAAATCATGTTCCAGGTATCTAGTGTAAACGTCTTATTTTCAATATGAAAATTCGGAAAAACGGACTGTATTGCCATAAGGATTTTTTTTGTCTCATCTCTCGTCATGCTTCCATCCACCCGCTGAATTGCTGCTCTTCCTTTTTCTTTCTCCCGTTTCCTTGATATTTTGAATAATTCAAAACAGAAACAACGGTTCCCTCTGGCATTACCGAAGTCTGGATCATATCGTTCCTTTTCAATAACTCAAGAAACCTCTGAACCTTTCCGCGACTCCATCCCCAACGATCTGCCAGTTCGTTCGAAGTAGTAAACAAACTCCCACGGTAGATCATAAAAACATTGTTTCCGATCACTTTCTTTTTGTCTTCTCTGTTCGCAGTAAGAACAAGATCCATGAAAGCCCTTGCTTTGTCATACGGTTGTTCTTTCCATAACCAGTGATCCATAATCTGTCTGTGAATTTTTACCCATCCTGTCATTTTGTTCACCCCTTTCAAGAATTCTTCCAAATCATCCACGACAAAGAATACGCACAAGAAACTTATCAAGAATGTGAAAAATATATCCTTTGGCAAATACGCATATTTCCAGAACGGCTGTATGATAACTGCTGCCAAAATGGAAATTATGATATTCTTTACCATGTAACCGCCTCCTAACTGAATGGAAGTTCATCATCTATGCCGTCCGGAATTTTCATAAATCCATTGTCTTTATCTTCGCCATACGGTGAAATTTCTGGCTGCCGATTGCTCTCCTGCTGATTAATTGCTTCTGATCTACTTTGTGCAATCTCATGTTCCTCAACAACAACATCTGTGGTATAGACTTTCTGACCATCTCTGTTTGTGTAGCTTCCTGTCTGGATTCTTCCTGAGACAGCGACTCTCAAACCTTTTGTGAAGTATTTCTCGGCAAATTCAGCAATTTTTCCGAATGATATGCAGTTAATAAAATCCGCTGTAGCTTCACCGTCTTTCTTAAATTTCCTGTCGACTGCCAGTGTATATCTGCATACCGCCATGCTGTTATCTGCGCCACTGTATCTAGTTTCCGGATCCCTTACCAGTCTGCCGAGCATAATAACTTTATTCATTTTCTTCTGCCTCCTCGATTATCACTTCTACTCTTGGGTTTTGTTTGTCAATCGCAAATTCAAGAGTAGGAGTCAATACATCATCATAGCCATCATTGCGGATAACTTTACATTTCTGTAAGGCATCCTCGAACGATTTGATAAAAGCTGATGCCGTGTTCATGCGATCATGCATCTTATTTTCTACAAAAAATGCATAATGGATAATTACAGGTTTACAAATTTGAATACCATTCAACTCTTTACTCAACTTAATGAATTTTGCACACAGTGCATCGTTTCTGTTTTTTACAGGATTTCTATATTTCTTTGTCCGGTAATCGTATATCTTACCGGACAAAAGTTCATTTAACCCGCTCTTAAACCCTTTTACCGTCACATGGTATTTCACTTCTTATCACCTTTTTCTTTCTCTTCTTCCTCGGCTTTCATCAGTTCGGAAATCTGGCTCACTGTCTTCGGCTGCTCAAACCAGTCAGACACGGTGGTTTCTTTCTGATTGATACCGTTATAGATGCCAATGTAATCAGAAACTTCTTCTGGTGACATTGCTTCTACCTTGTGATTCAGACGTTTTTCAAGCATCTCCTGAGTGACACCTTTTTTCTGGAAGTAGACAACCAACTGCTTGATACGGTCTGCAAGTGGCATGTCATTTCCACCGGCAAGCGTTTTCTTGCACTCTTTGATGCAGTCTTCAACCAAATCTGGTGGAAGAATAGCCAAAATCCTGCTTCGAAGTCTTCTCGCACCCTCGTTTGCCGTCTTTTCATAGATATCTCTCTGTGATGTCAGCTTGTTGGTTCCATACTTTGTTTCTCTCACATGTTCAACTGTGAAATTCTGACTTGAAACCGTGTTTGTTTCCAGATCCCATGCATACGCTTGCATTTCAGATCTTCCTTCTTCATGAGACAGTTCCTTAATTCCGTAGTCCATGTTTCCGTAGCAGCGACTCATCTCCTCAGCAAATCTAATGGTTACTCCGTTTACTGTTTCTTTTCCTCTCGGGTAACTAAAAAATGCTTTCTCCGCAAATCCTTTTCTCTGGCAAGCCTGAATCGCAGCTGCATAACAAGCTGTATAGTTTCGTGGAAACTGTTTTGCCAGTAACAGTTTTCCTTGCGCTTCTGTAATTGCCCGGCTTGATTCGATAGCCACAGCTCCCTGGTTCACATCTCCATATACCGGTGTCATTTTGTTGAATTCAACAATTTCGTTTGCCATTTTCTTTCCTCCTACTCAAATTCTTTCTGTAACCACTTCGGCAATCCGAGATTCTGAATATCTCCAGATTCACCCATGTAGCCGTACCAGTTGTCTGTTACCTTGCACTCATGGTAAATGTCCATCAGGTCATGGAATAACTGTTTTCCCTCTTTCACCATGAATTCATCCGCTTGCAAAATATTGATTGCATACGGCTCTTTCTTTTCCTGTGCGATAAACAGGAAGATTGCATCCTGACCGGTGTTCGCTTTGTACCCCTCAAGATACATACCTGCTTGCAGATCGTATCCATATTTAATCGCTGATGACCGGAATGCTTCTGTTTCTGCATTGTCTGTAGTCTTATAATCAACCAAAATGTGTTGATCTCCGATCACTACAATGTCGTCCGGTCGGCACTTGCACTCTTCTCCCGTTGCCTCGTCTGTCCAAAAGAAAGAGATTTCGTGTTCTCCCTGTAATAACCTGTCGGCGAACTTGTTTTCGTGAACAACTGCTGCCGTTATCATAATTTTTTCAAATTCATCCTTTGAGATTAAATCTTTTCCTGCGTTTTCTGACAAGAATGCTTCATATTCTTCTTTTCCGGCTTTTGTTCGCCGATTAATATCCGGCATTACAGCGAACTCTTCGTAAAAACTTTCTTTTTCAAGAACGTACTTATGACACGCTCTTCCAAAAATCAGTGAAGGTGTTTCACGTTCTCTATTTTCCATTGCCCATTTAAAGTGCAATGGAGATTTCGTGATTTTGAACAGGTCTGATTTGCTGATTGCTGGATGGGACCGGTACTCACTTTGTGGTATCTTTACTCCTGCCATATCACAACTCCTTTACAAATGTCTGGCACTCTCTTTCCTCACCGATTTTGATTGCCAGTTCATTGACCCTGTTTTTTTCTGCATCGGTACTAAATCTGTACGTTCCGTATGGAATTTCCAGTTTACCGAATACCATTATGATTTGTGCCATTTAAGCCAACCTCCTATATCCATCTCTCATACACTCCGGACACAACTTTTCGTTGTTGATCTCGTAATATACATTCCCGGGGTGGATTTCTTCACCGCAGCTATCGCAGTAGATTCTTTCTTCTTCGTCATCCGATCCCCAGTCGTTGTCTAATTCATACAAGTGCCACAACCTCCCCTTTATTTGTCAGAATAGCTCTTTTCGTGCCATCTCTTCTTATTAAATGGAGATACAATGAATCCTGATGAACTGCTCTCCATTCTTCAGGATTCATATTTGCTGTGGAAACGATCATTTTCTGATCTTCATTTAACCCTCTCATGTTACCTCCTGAATTTATCTATAATCTTTACGTATCTAGTGATTTTGTGAATGATTTTCAAATAAAACTCTGTCTCTTCTTTCAGCATCCATTCTTTCTGATTCAGGTAATGTGCTGACACGCATTTCTTTTGCTCCAGTGTCAGCCGTTTCCCCGGACTCATTCAGCCTCCCAGATGATACGCTCTGATCGTTTTATAGCTTTTAGGGCATTAGGGCAATGCGGTTTGATTACTTTTACAATATCGAATTTTGAATCAAAACTGCTTTTTCCTGTTTTAAAATCCATATCATTAAGGTCGCACCAGCATTTATTAGAAAGTAAAAATTGTTCTCCGGAGAATTCAGCAATTAAAAACCGTTCTCCACTCCTTAATTCAACCACCATACCGTTTTCCAGTTCCGGCATATCCTTGTGTTCTGGTTCACTCTCTTCTGTTTCCGTGCTTTCCGGTTCTTCTTCCTCTTTCCAAAATTCTTCAAATGCTTCTGCTGGCCATTTGAAAAGTTCTGCCCCCTCCAACTTGTAAATATTCGGTTCCGGATTAGCGGATATTCTCATTTTCCTTCCACAGAAAGGTTTCATAACATCGAATATCGCTTTGTTCGGCGCTAAAATAATCTCCATAGAAAACATTTCATTCATAAAAGATCCAAAAAATGAGTCTTTCGGCGGTTCTGGTGCGAAGTTTTTCACATCATACTGTTTCTTCATATCTTCCCATGTTCTAACGGTTACTTCTTCCCCAACTTTAAATTTTCTCATTCTTCTTTCCTCCCTAAAAATTTATTCACAAAGTACAGTTGTCCACGACCTGTGATTTTGGTCGTCCGTGTGATTCTGATAGAACCATCTGGATTCTGTACGTTGCTTTCTTTCACCTCAAACAATCCCTGTTCAAGATATCTTTGTGTTGGCATGTTTCTTGACGAACCACATTTCATCAGATAACCATTCTGTCTCAGCCATTCGAACAACCGTTTTTGCCCAATCTGGTAACCGTTCTGGCAAATCAGTTTTGCCAAGTCACCGACAAGGATTGATGTTTCACTGGCTGATACGGCATCAGCGAAAATAGTCTTCGGTCTGTCCTGTTCAATCTTCTGTTCGAGCAGATGATTGTTTTCTTTCAGTTCTTCAATCTGTTTGTCAGCGATTTTCAGTGCCCTTGCCATCACCTGTTCCGGTGTGTTCCAGGCTTTTTCCAAATCAATCAGGTATTGCCTGCACTGTTTTCCTTTTTCCGTCCTACTCATTAGACAGATGTGTTTCGCCATATCTACAGTCAATGAGTAATCTTGCAGTTCCCTTTTCTGAATTCCACCATTGTTTTGAACCTCCGTACCTATGAGTACGCTGGTGTAATCTTCTTTTTCGGAAAACCCTTGTGAGTTGCTTTCGAACCACGCAGAGAATCTTTTACTGATTCCCAAATTTTTATATAACTCTCTCGCTGATATCCTCGGCTCGTCAGATTCGTAGCTCACTTTGAGCAATTCATCCATATATTCTCCTTTCATGTTTTTGTAAAGTTAAATATTTTGAACTTTTAGAGTAAAAAAATAATCCTGGATATCTTCGTTTGAAAGTTCGAGCAATCCTACCGCTCTGCAAATCTCGTCCTGTTTCCACGCTCGTCCACCATTAAGTTTTAACGACATTGTACGTTCAGACAGATTCATAGCTTTAGAAAACTCGGTTTGTGTTCCAAATTTTTCCACGATTTTTCCTCTTAACTTACTATAATCAAAAGCCATATTTTCACTCCTTTCTGTTTTATAAGTTCAATTCTTTGAACTACTTGTAGTATATATCCGTGAATATCATTTGTCAATATAAAAAGTTAAAATTTTTGAATTTTTATGTTTTAACTGTTGAACTTTTGTTCAAATTGTGGTATATTCTTACTTGAAAGGAGGAAAAGAAATGAAGTGTTGCAGTACAGCAGACAGATTAAAAGAAATCATGCAAAAGCGGAACTTAAAACAGGTCGATATATTGAATAAGTCGTTGCCATTTTGCTCTAAGTACAACGTAAAAATGAACAAATCAGACATTAGTCAATATGTATCTGGAAAAGTCGAACCCAGTCAAGAAAAGCTTGTTATTTTAGGAATGGCATTGGGTGTTACTGAAGCATGGCTTATGGGATTTGATGTTTCCCCGATGAGGAAAGATACCGTTTCCACTGCCGAAAGCGATTTTGACATCTATTACAAATATTCTTTGCTGGATGATAATGAAAAAGAAATCGTTATAAGTTTTATTGATTCTCTTTTAGCGAGAAAAAAGAAATGAGGTGCTACCCCCATTTCTCTAAAAAAAGTTTTATGAATGTATGCAGGTATGTAATAGTACCTGCATTTTCAATTTTATCAATCATATCAATCAGCTGCAACTTTAATTTTTGACTGTTCTCATCCACACAAATCCCTCCCAAAATCCAGCACGACACTCAGTAGCGATACAAAAATTATAGAACGTGTGTTCTATTTTGTCAATACTATACTGTTTCTTTCCGGTTTTGTTCCGGTTTGTCGAACGTTTTTTCAAGAACTTTGCAGATATCTCTTGCCAGTTCTGTTGCGCTTTGGTACATTTGCAATGGAATAATGTTAAATGCACTATTTTTATCTCTAGGTATAAAAGTTTGGAGATATGCACTAATCTGAATAGTGTACTCTTTCTCACCAATTATCGGGCGTAATTTAAAAAAATCTCTTATCGTCTGTGTTAAGTACTCCTGCATATTGTCTACCTCCATCTTTTAATGATGTAGATATTATACATCTGTATTTCAAATATGTATTTGGTGAAATTTTGTTGATTACACACATAATTTTTTCAGTCTGTTTTTGGTAAAAAGGGGGAATTTTCTATGTTATCAGAAGCGGAAAAGTCACAAATTTTCGGAAATATGCTGGCAAAGTCGAGAAATGATGCCGGAAAAACACAACGTTATATGGCTCAGGCATTACAGAAGTCCGTAAATACCATTCAAAACTGGGAGGCCGGCATCAGTGAACCAGGATACCGAACATTAGAAAAGTGGTTTGATACACTAGGATTAAATATGGATAGTTACATATTAGAGTACAAATATAAAGATTTTAACATGCCAATTGATAAATCTGATCTGGACACAGTCAAGAAATGTATTACCATGTATATTAACACTCAGTTTTCCGAAAGAGATTTTCTTCAACTGGCCTACTGCATGTTTGGAAATACTGGTTCTTCATGGCATGAACAGTTAAACATGCTGACGGCACACAATCATTGTACGATGAAATCAAGAGTAAATGTCTGCCGGTTGGTTCTTGACAACTATCTCATGGAACACGAACGAGGGGAGTTGGTCGGAACGGGGCAGATTGCACCGGATATAACTTCCCTTTCTGCTGCTCTTGAGAGAGGAAAAACTGCAGCTTCCGGTAAACAAAATGGATATACTATGGTAGGAACTACAAAAAGAAAATAAGATTTGTATAATATACGATTTTATGATATGATAAGTGAGGTTAATTCGATCAAGGATTAATTCCCCTTTTAAGAGGACGGTGCGAGCCTGTGAAAAAAATTCTGTAAATTAAACAATATAAAGGTCTTCTATGATAAAATATTAAAATCATAGGAGGCCTTTTATTATGGCAAACAGAAAAAAAGAAGTTTACAAACCAAAACCAATGACTGAAGGAAAGAGAAATCTGATTCAGGGATTGCTCCAAGAGTATGATATCCAGTCTGCTGACGATATCCAGGAGGCATTAAAGGATCTTCTGTCCGGAACAATCCAAGATATGCTTGAAACAGAAATGGATAATCATCTTGGCTATGATCGTTATGAAAGATCCGGCGAGCCTAACTATCGCAATGGAACCAAGCCTAAGACCGTTCGAAGCAAATATGGTGAATTTGAGGTTAATGTTCCTCAGGATCGCCAGAGTTCCTTTGAGCCGCAGGTGCTTCCAAAACGCCAGAAAGACATCTCTTCCATCGATGACAAGATCATTTCGATGTATGCAAAAGGAATGACCACACGACAGATTTCAGAAACGATAGAGGATATTTATGGTTTTGAAGTCAGTGAAGGAATGGTATCCGATATCACAGATAAGCT
>ERZ773185.196-NODE-196-length-58360-cov-4.341257_pt1 | contig 58360 bp, 47 predicted proteins | sample MGYA00580531_ERZ773185 | MGnify/ENA primary metagenome ERZ773185 (study PRJEB29015, sample SAMEA2737799) | human gut metagenome | biome: human gut; feature: human-associated habitat; material: faeces | place: China | collected 2012 ...
ATTTAAAAATCATTGCGTACCTGATGATTTTTAAATCCCCGTCCCAGAATAATCATCCTTTGGCCCAAGCCTGGGTCAGCTAAAAAAGCCCCGTCCCAAATGAGCTGCCTTGCCGCTATACTGGTGCGCGGTCGCGCGCGAGCTCACGCGGCGGCCCTTGGTAACCCGACTTCCCGCGCCGTATCCGTAGCGGCGCTCCCGGGGGAAGCGGATATACGCAAAGGAGTTCTATATGAGCAATCCCTCGAACCGCGCCTCGATGCGCGGGCAACTCACGCTGCGCGGCGTCGTCATCGGTGTCCTTGGCTGCGTGATTATCACGGCAAGCTCGGCCTATACCGCCCTCAAGATGGGCGCACTCCCCTGGCCGATCGTCTTCGCTGCCGTCATCTCGCTGTTCTTCCTCAAACTCATGGGCAACGCCAGCCTCAACGAGGCCAACGTCACCCACACCATCATGTCCGCAGGCGCCATGGTCGCCGGCGGTCTGGCGTTTACCATCCCGGGCGCCTGGATGCTGGGCTATGCCGACCAGATCAGCTGGCTCGACATGTTTATCGTGGCACTCGCCGGCACCATCCTGGGCCTGCTGGCCACCGCGCTCATCCACCGTCACTTTATCGTAGACGCCGCACTGGAGTTCCCCACCGGCAACGCCGCAGCTCAGACCCTGCGCGCCACCGAGGCCGGCGGCAAGACCGGTAAGCAGCTCTTTGGCTCCATGGCCATCGCAGGTATCTACAGCGTGCTTCGCGACGCTCTGGGCGTGGTGCCCAGCATGCTGTGCACGCTCAATATCCCCGGCGTGACCTTTGCCATCTACAACTCGCCCATGCTGCTCTCCGTCGGCTTCCTTGTGGGCTTCGCCCCGGTCGCGTTCTGGTTTGCCGGCGCGCTGCTGGGCAATTTTGGCATCATTGTCGGCGGCACCGCTGCCGGTCTGTTTGACGTTATGACCGCACAGGGCATTGTTAAGTCCCTGGGTATGGGCCTCATGATGGGCTTTGGCGTCGCCGTCGTCCTCAAGGACATCTTGCCGCAGGTCGCCGGTATCGTCCGCGGTCTTGCCGCCGACAGCTCCACCGACACCGACGAGCAGTCGCTCATCTCGGGCTCCCTTAAGCTCGACGCCGGTATCATCGGCCTGGGCGCTGCCGCCATCGCCGTGATCATCGCCATCGTGCTCGACCTTGGCCCCGTTCCGGCCGTCATCGTGACGTTGTTCACCTTTGTCACCACCATCATGAGCGCACAGAGCTGCGGCCAGACGGGCATCGACCCCATGGAGATCTTCGGCCTCATCGTTATGCTCATCGTGGCTGCCTTCGCACAGATCGCTCAGGTCAAGCTGTTCTTTATCGCCGGCATCGTAGCCGTGGCGTGCGGCCTTGCGGGCGACGTCATGAACGACTTTAAGGCCGGCGCCGTGCTGGGCACCAACCCGCGTGCGCAGTGGGTCGGGCAGGCCATCGGCGGCATCGTGGGCGCCCTGGTCGCCGCAGCCGTCATGGTCGCGCTCGTCACCGCCTATGGCCCGGACGCCTTTGGCCCCGACAAGAGCTTTGTTGCCGCGCAGGCAAGCGTTGTCGCTACCATGGTCTCGGGCATCCCGAGCGTGCCGTGGTTCGCAGGCGGCTTTATCGCCGGCATCGTCATGTACTGGCTCGGCATTCCGGCCATGATGATCGGCCTGGGCGTGTACCTGCCGTTCTACATGTCACTCACGGCATTCCTGGGCTCCTGCGTTAAACTCGCCTACGACAAGTGGTCCGCCCACCGCGACGCCACCGCTGGTCTTTCTGACGAGGAGAGGGCTGCCAAGGACGCCGCCTTCCAGGAACAGGGCCTGGTTGTCGCCAGCGGCCTGCTCGGCGGCGAGTCCATCGTCGGCGTTATCCTGGCGTTTGTCTCTGTTGGCCTGAGCCTGCTGGGCTAAACCCAACAACAACGTACCCGTACAGAGCGCGGAGTCGGAGACCATCCGGCCCCGCGCTTTTTTGTATCTGCCGAAACCCTCAGCAGTACTCGCATGTGGCGTGTCTTCCTTTGCCTGCTCGCCTAAGTTCCATGTCAAGATGACCGCCCCGCCCGTCACGGTGTAGAGTACATGCTGCGAACGCACCCGCGTTCCTACGGCAATACGAGGTGGACATGGAACTCGATAAACAACAGCTCAAGCGACTGCGCGAGCGCCATCATCGGCGCCATGGCATCCGCCCCGCCCACAGCGAGGCCATGGAGAACGCAAGCCGCTTTCTAAAGCAGGCATTCAACATTCGCGAGGGACGCGCGCCCTATCACGTGATTCGCAAGCGCTTTGTAAACGGGGCGCGCCTGACTGGCTCACACTTATGCATCCTGATCATCGCCATGTTGATCGCGAGCATCGGCCTCGATATCGACTCGGATATCGCCATTGTAGGCGCCATGCTCATCTGCCCGCTCATGGGCTCGGTTCTTGCCATGGCATACGGCATTGCCACGCTCGACCGCGAGATCACCGTCGAGGCCATTGCCAGCCTGGCTCTACAGATGGCCTTTTGCCTGGTCACGTCCACACTGTATTTTAAGCTCTCGCCCCTTGGCACCACCACGGCCGCCATCATCGACAATTCGACACCGACTGTGTGGGACCTTGCCGTCGCGCTCGCGGGCGGCTTTGCGGGCGGCCTAGGCAACTCGCGCGACCAGGAACCCGCCACGCTCATCGCCGGCGTGGCCGTGGCGACCGCGCTCATGCCGCCCCTGTGCGCGGCGGGCTACGGCATCGCCATCGCAAGCGGGTCGCTGTTTCTCTCGGCGCTTCACGAGTTTGGCATCAACGTGGTCTTTATCGCGCTGGCGGCCGAAGCCGTATTGCTTCTTTTACGTGTACCGCTCAAGCGCGACCTCAACGGCGACGGCATTGTGACAGCCGAGGAAAATGCCGAGGTCGATGAGCTGTCACGCAAGGTGCGCCGCCGCATTATTGTGGGCACGGTGATCTTTGCCATCCCCTGCATCGTCATGACGGCGGGTTCCATTGGCTCGGCGCAGGCCGGCGTGCAGGACGGCTACGGTGTCACCGAAACCACGCGCGAGCTTGCCGCGGTGCTGCCGGGCTTTAAAGATTACACCGTCGCCGTCGAGACCTCGGCTACCGAAGGGGACGAGGAAGGCATTGTAGAGCGCGAAATCGTCGCCCATGTGACGACAAGCGAGGCGCTCGGGGCACACGACCGTCACGTCACCCGTAAGCTCATCGATCTCAATGTGCCCGAGCTCGATCGCGTGGAATTTGACATAAAGTGATGCCGGCGCGGGATGAATGCTCGCACGGACGCAAGTTACGACGAGGCGCAGACGCGATACGGACACGAGCAAATTGCGGGGTACAGTCCACACCCGAGCCCCGCTCGCTGTTTTATTGCCGTGAATCAGACGTCCGCATCGACATCGCCAGACTCCACCGTAAACGCCGGATCGGTGCTCACCAGATAAAACCGGGTCACCTTAGTATTTCTAATTAGGTAAATCTGCCCCTGATTGCGTCGGCGCGATATATACGCAACGTGAACCGTGCCGAATTCTTCGCCGTTTTCCTTCTTTAATACCAGGATATTGGGATCATCCGTACGCTTAAACTGCCCGTCTGTGCAGATTCCGTCTTGGTCGACCAGCTGCCATCGACAGTTGTCCTCCTCAAGAAAAGCCAGGGTTTCCCGACTCGTTTTGTCATCCCGATAGTAACCATCAATGGCAAACCCTTCGGAAGCGCATTCCTGCATATAGGACGTTTCTCGGCTTATAGCAAACAGCCCTGTAGCGCCCAAGAGCACAGCCAGGCAGACCACTGCAAGGGTTATCGAAATAACACGGCGATCCATGTTAGCCCAACCGATAGTTGTTTAACGGAGCACGAAACATACCCGGAACCTCCGATATCAGGGGGAACGTCGCCAGCAGGCTGGCGACAACTATATGTTTCTGACATCAAACCATATGGCTGTCACTCGCGGAGGGGGCATCGGCGAACGGCGTGTTTTCATACTCCATTGGTCAAACCTAAGTGCGGCCCTACAGCTCGTACTTGTACACGCGGTAGATGTACTTCTCGGCTTCCATTTCGTAGGCGGCGATGGGCAGTCCATAGCGATCGTACTCGGCAAAGGCCTTGGCCATGCCCGATGCCACGAGCATGCTATTCGAATCGCCGACGCGCTGCGCGCTGCTCACGTAGCCCGAAAACGGCACGGCGATCTGGTCTTCGAGCCCGTAGGCGCGCGGTCTCGTCCACCGTAAAGATGCGCCCAAACGAATGCGTTCCCTTGCTGTAGTCGGTCACCACCGCGGCGCCCAGCTGGCCCCAGTCGAACTTGGGATAGCTTTCTGCCGCACCAAAGTTGTTGTCGTACAGTAGCACCTGGTAGCGAGCGGTTGCCGCCGTATCGGAGCTCGGCAGATACGTCACGCTGTGCTGGCCCGCGTTGAGCGAAAAATCACCCTGGGCTTGCAGCAGCTTGTCCTCAAAGCCCGAACCGGCCCAGAAATCGGGCGAGCCCACGGAAGGCTGCAGCAAGGTCATTTACGCAACATATGTCCAGCAAAACGGGTGGTAGCCGGTACGGCTACCACCCGTTTGTCTCATATCTAGCCCAAAGCAGGCCAGTTACTTCTTAATGCCACGTCCCAGACGCTTGGCGACCGACGCAACGGCTTCCTCGTCGACCGAACCGCAGCTCACGCAGCCGTCGTGGGCGCGCATCTGGCCGGTGACCTCGTCCATCGCGAGCGGCGCCACCTTCTCGAGCTTAAAGCCCTTACCGGCGCGCATGTTTTCCTTGGCAACGCTGATCATGAGCTTAATACGGTTGAGCTGGTTGACCTCGGACGCACCAGGATCATAGTCCACCGCAACGATGTTGCTCTCGGGATGTTGACGGCGCAGCTCCTTGATCACGGCCTTGCCCACCACATGGTTGGGCAGGCACGCAAAGGGCTGCGTGCAGATGATGTTGGGCGCGCCATGGTCGATCAGGTCGAGCATCTCGGCCGTGAGCAGCCAGCCCTCGCCCATGTTGTTGCACACCGAAAGCACCGTACGGGCCTTGTCCGCCATGGTGCCGATGCGCTCGGGCGCCTCAAAGCGGCGGGACTTTTCGAGCATCTCCTCCACCGGCGTGCGCATCCAGTCCACGAGCTTGATGAGCGCCTGCATACCAGCGCGCGTAGTGGCAGAGCTTCCCAGCTCGTCCTTCTGCAGCTCGGCATTGCTCATGGAGTACAGGAAGAAGTCGAGCAGGCCCGGCACCACGGCCTCGCAGCCCTCGCGCTCGATGACATCGACCACGTGGTTGTTGGCTGTGGGGTGGAACTTGACCAAGATCTCACCGACCACGCCCACGCGCGGCTTGGTACCCTCACCCACGAGCGGCATGGTATCGAACGCGCGGATGGCCTCGCGGCACAGCTTGGTGTAGTTGTGGCGGTTGAACTTGGGCGCCAGCTTGCGGGCGCGCGCCATGTACTCCTCGTAGAGTGCGTTGGCGGCACCGGGCGTGGCCTCGTACGGGCGGCAGCGATAGAGCATCTGCATCATCACGTCGCCAAAGAGTACCGCGTAGACTGCCTGCTTAAGCAGCGCCGGCGTAATCTTAAAGCCGGGGTTGTCCTCGCCCAGCGCCACGGCCGAAAGCGAGATCACCGGGATCTCGGGGTGGCCGCTCTCGCGCAGGGCCTTGCGGATGAGTGCGATGTAGTTGGTGGCGCGGCAGCCACCGCCGGTCTGGCTGATGACCACAGCCGTCTTGGACAGGTCGTATCGACCGCTCTCGATGGCCTCCATAATCTGGCCCGTCACCAGGATCGACGGATAGCAGATGTCGTTGTTCACGTAGCGCAGGCCGGCCTCGACGGCATCGTGATCGGTCGAGGGCAGCAGCTCCAAGTTGTAGCCAGCACCACGGAACACCTCTTTGACCAGGTCAAAGTGGATCGGCGCCATCTGCGGGCACAGGATGGTATAGCCCTCGTCGCGCATCTGCTCGGTAAAGGGCACCTTGGGCCACGCGGTCGAAGCACTCTCGCGCTGCGCCTCGAACGTGTACTTGCGGCTCGCGAACGCGGGAGCGTCCGTGGAGGGAGCCACCGGCGCAGCATCGCCCTGCTCGTAGGCCTCGCCCGCGGCCGTGGCCTCTGCCAGGCGCTCGGCCTCCTGGTCCTTGAGCGCTGCCATGAGCGAGCGGATGCGGATGCGCGCGGCGCCCAGGTTGGACACCTCGTCGATCTTGAGCACGGTGTAGATCTTACCGCTGGCCTCAAGGATTTCCTGCACCTGGTCGGTGGTCAGGGCGTCCAGACCGCAGCCGAAAGAGTTGAGCTGGATCAGGTCCAGGTCGTTGCGCATCGTCACAAAACGGGCGACGGCGTACAGGCGGCTGTGGTACATCCACTGGTCGACGACGCGGATGGGGCGCTCGGGCTTTACCAGATGCGCGAGCGAATCCTCGGTAAAGACCGCAAAGCCAAAGCTCGAGATAAGCTCGGGCAGAGCGTGGTTGATCTCGGGGTCGTTGTGGTAAGGACGGCCGGCGAGTACGATGCCGTGACCGCCGTGGTCCTCGACCCACTTAAGAGCCTCCTCGCCCATGGTCTGGATGTCCTCGTGGAAACGCGCATCGGCCTCAAAGGCAGCGTTAACAGCGGCATCGACCTCGGAGCGCGTGATCTTGGGCCCACGCACGCGACCGCGACCGGCTTGCGCATCGGCCACGCGGTCGACGGCGAGCACCTGATACAGACGGCGCTTGAGCTCGGTCTTATCGTGATAGGGCACAAACGGGTACAGGAACTCGATGTTCTGCTCACGGATCTCGTCGATGTTGAGCGCCAGCGCCGTGGGGTAGCTCATGACGATGGGGCAGTTGTAGCAGTTGCCGGCGGTCGGGTCCTCCTTGCGCTCCCAGCGCACGCACGGCATCCAGATAAAGTCGACGTCACGGTCGATGAGGTTCATCACATGGCCGTGGCTCATCTTTGCCGGGTAGCACACGCTCTCGGACGGCATGGACTCGATGCCCGCCTGGTAGGTCTTCTTGCTCGACTGGTCGGACAGCTGCACGCTAAAGCCCAAACGCGTAAAGAACGCATGCCAGAAGGGGTAGTTCTCGTACATGTTGAGCGCGCGCGGGATGCCGACGGTACCACGCGGGGCCTCGTCGGGGCTCAGTACCTCGCGGTCAAAGAGCAGCTCGTTTTTCTTTTTGAAGAGGTTGGGTGCCTCGGTCTTCTGCTTTTTGTGGCCGGCGCCCTTCTCGCAGCGGTTGCCGGTGATAAAGCGCCTGCCGCCGCCAAAGTCGTTGACGGTAAGCTGGCAGTTGTTGGAGCAGCGACCGCAGCGGACATGCTTTTGCGTCACGGTAAGGTGCGCGATGTCCTCGGCCGAAAGGATGGTCGAGGCGCCATCGGCGCCGGCGCGATCGCGGGCGAGCAGGGCCGCACCATAGGCGCCCATGCAGCCGGCGATGTCGGGACGCACGGCATGAACGCCGGTGAGCTGCTCAAACGCACGCAGCGTGGCGTCGGACATAAAGGTGCCGCCCTGGACGATCACTTGGCTGCCAATCTCCTTGGGGTCGCGCAGCTTAATGACCTTGAACAGGGCGTTCTTGATGACGGAATAGGACAGACCGGCCGCGATGTCGCCCACCGTGGCGCCTTCCTTTTGCGCCTGCTTGACACGCGAGTTCATAAAGACCGTGCAGCGACTGCCCAGGTCGACCGGGGCCTTGGCATGGATGGCGGCATCGGCGAACGCGCGCACGTCCATGTTCATAGACACGGCGAAGCTCTCGATAAAGCTACCGCAACCCGACGAGCAGGCCTCGTTGAGCATGATGTGCTCGATGACGCCGTCCTTCACGCGCAGGCACTTCATGTCCTGGCCGCCAATGTCCAAGATGAACTCGACGCCGGGCAGGAATGCCTTGGCGCCGCGCAGGTGCGCAACGGTCTCGATCTCGCCGGAATCGGCCTTGAGGGCCTCGATGAGCAGCGCCTCGCCGTAGCCCGTGGTGGTCACGTGGCCGATGGTGCAGCCCGCGGGAATGTGGTTGTAGAAATCGGCCATGATGACCTTGGCCGTGCCCAGGATGTCGCCGTTGTTGTTGCCGTACCAGGTGTGCAGCAGCTGGCCGTCCTCGCCCACGAGCGCGGCCTTCATGGTGGTGGAACCGGCGTCGATGCCGATGAACACACGGCCGGTGTAGCCGTCGAGCTTGCCCTTGGGGACGACTTCCTGGTCGTGGCGGGTTTTGAATTCGGCAAAGTCCTCGTCGGTGGCAAAGAGCGGGTCCAGGCGCTCGACCTCGGCACCCTGCGTGTCGCCCAAGCTGTCGATGGCCTCGATAAGCTGCGGGAACGTGCTGAGTTTGTTGGACTCGTGCGCCATGGCGGCGCCGCTCGCCACAAACAGGTGAGCGTTTTGGGGCACAATGCGGTGCTCCTCGTCCAGGTTGAGCGTGAGGTAGAAGCGGTGGCGAAGCTCGGAGAGATACTGCAGCGGGCCGCCCAGGAAGGCGACGTTGCCGCGGATGGGACGGCCGCACGCCAGGCCCGAGATGGTCTGGGTCACGACGGCCTGGAAGATGGAAGCGGCCACGTCCTCGGGGCGGGCACCCTCGTTGAGTAGCGGCTGGACATCGGTCTTGGCAAAGACGCCGCAGCGGCTTGCGATGGGATAGATGGTGGTGGCGTTGGCCGCGAGCTCGTTGAGGCCGCTCGCATCGGTGTGCAGCAGGGTTGCCATCTGGTCGATGAACGCGCCCGTACCGCCGGCGCAGGTGCCGTTCATGCGCTGCTCGATGCCGTTGTCAAAGTAGATGATCTTGGCGTCCTCGCCGCCCAGCTCGATGGCGACATCGGTGGCCGGGATGAGGGTCTCGACGGCACGCTTGCTGGCGATGACCTCCTGGACAAACTCCAGGTCGAGCCACTGAGACAGCAGCAGACCGCCCGAACCGGTAATGGCGCAGGTCATTTGGGCCGTCGGCAGCACCGTCGCAGCACCCTCGAACAAGTCGCGGGCGCAGGCACGGACGTCGGTGTGATGGCGCTGGTACTTGGCGTAGACGATCTGGTTGTCGTCGTTGAGCACAGCGAGCTTAACGGTGGTGGAACCCACGTCGATGCCCAGGTGCAGGTTGCCGCGGGCGGCCTCGGGGTTGAAGATTGCGCCTTCGGGGGCCTGGGCGGCGGTGGCGGTTACGGACTCGGCAACGTTGGGCGTGTCTGCGTCGGCGGTGAGCGTCTCCCCTGTCGCGTTCTTAGCCTCGGCGACTTTCTCAGTGACTATCTCGGCAGCAGCGGTCGCAGCCTTCTGCGCAGCGTCCACCACGGCGGGCGCAGCCTCGCGTGCGGCAGCGACCACACGGTCTTTAATGCCCTCGACGAGTTTGCTCATTGTCTCTCCTCTTAGTTGTTGGACTCGACGGTTGCGGTGGTGTCGACCGCGTCCTCGAGCTGCAGATTCAATAGCTTCATGCCGTATTCCGGCACATTGATATCGATGGGTTGGCCATACAGGTCGCCGGGGCGCACAAAGGCGATGACCGTCATAATGCGCGCCATGGTCTCGGGCGATTCGGAAAGGTCACGCTCAAACCAACGTTGGATCATGCCGACCTCGGCACTCACGACGTAGGTGACGTAGTAGTCAAAGAACGTGCCCAGCGCCAGGCCCAAAATGCCCGTCTGCGCACGCGGCGCCACGGCCTCACGTGCGGTGTCGATAATCCTTTTAATGAAGGCCTGGTCGCCGCCCGGACCCAGCAGCGCACCGATTAAGTCGCGGTTGGCCGCAAGATAACGCAGCAGCTCAACCGAACCGGGCGCCGGCTCGAGCTCGTCAATGTTACGGTAAAGATCGGGCAGCCGAGCTGCGGTGATGAGCTCAATGCGCTCACGGATCTCGGCCAGCAAGCCGTCCTCGATTTGATTGATAAAGTCAGGGATATCGCGGTAGTGCGAATAGAACGTACGACGCGTAAGACCGGCGCGCTCGGTGAGCGACGCGACATTAATGCGCGAAAGGTCGCCGCTTTCGGCAAGCTCGCTAGCAAGTGCCTGGCGAAGAGCACGCTGTGAGCGAAGAGACCGGCGATCACATTTCTCGAGCTGGGACAAGCGTCCTCCTTGTTACTCAGCCTGTGCGCTATTGCACAGTGCGAGTATTATTGCACACCGTGTGCATCAACACGTAAAGGCAATATTTGGGATGTGACAGAGGGATTATCCCTTTGTCGCATCCAGTGACCGCCTAGGTTGTGCCGGTTGTGCCTGGCTTTTGAATCGGCATTACCGATTGTCCGAAATGGCATTCGTGGGTAGAATAGTGTCGACGGCAGCCCAAGTTGTGGTTAGCTGGGCAGCGCCGTTGCTTGGTTTAAGGGGTCAACGCCTTAGCGGCGGCGACCTCTTTTACGTTGCTTCGAACGTTGCTTAAGTGCCTCGGAAAGGCCGACAAGCGCCGTGAAGAACGAGACCAAAGCGGTCAGAAGTCTCACGAAATCAATCAAATCGGTCATGGGCATCACCTCCCATCAGATGGAGGGCGCTGCCCGGCACATGGAACTGCCGCCAACGATACCGATTCTATCAAAGCGCAGTTAGATATGCGAATGTTTGTTCGCATTTCAGAAGATCGGGGCTCGGGTATAGCGAAGGAACAGTTCCTTTGCCATACCCGAGTTTGTCGCCGAACTGCCACCTACATTTTTCGAGTTATTCGGCCACGCTGCTGGTTCTGTATAAATGCACCGCCGGGATTATCTGAGGTTTTTGTTCTTATTTGAGCGCATACATGCCCATTTGCGCACTTACGTCACCGAATCAAACACCATTAGAGGCATGAATGTTCCCGAGAGGGCATCTTTAGCCACTTAACGACCTCCGACAGGCCGAATAACTCGAAATTTGTTGGTGGCGAAAGCGTGACAGTCCTATACGCCAAAAGCCGGCATCTCCCATGTGACAGAGGGACAGTCTCTTTGTCACATTATTCGATGATGGTGCGGGAGTTTTGCTTGCGCATGGTGGCGAGCATGTGTTTGGGGACGGCGTGGGCCATGCAGCTGCCGATGGTCGCGCTCGCGGCGGCCTTGGCTGCATCGCTTGCGTTTTTGGTCGCGTAGCTGTGGCGGAAACGATTGAGCATGGCAATGTCGTTGCCGCCGTCGCCGTAGACCGCGACCTCGTCCTCGGCAATACCGTAGTAGCCCGCCAGCCAGGCCACGCTCTCGCCCTTGTTGCAAGCCACGTCCGTGATCTCGAACATCACCGGATCAAACGGCGCGTTGACCACGCGGTCCGAGCGCTCGGCCAAATACGCCTTAAGGTCGCGCTCCAGCTCGGGCGAGGTCACGCGGCAGTTGATCTTGCACACATCGTGGCGCAGGATGTCGCCGATCGACTGATCGAAATACTGCTCCTCGTGATAGCCGCCACGCGCACGCATGCCGCGCATCACGATGCGCTTGATAGGGCCGTCCTTCTTAAAACCCGCCTGGTGCATCTCGAACGAACCGCTCGAAAACATGCCATCGGGCGTGGAGCAATCAAAGCAAATGTCCGGGAACGCCTTGAGCAGCTCCTCGGTGATCTGCGGGTCGATGGTCCAGGTCTTGAGCACCTCGCCATGGCTGTCGCGCACGATGGACCCATTGGAGCAGCAGGCGTCAAGCGCCAGGCCCGTAAAACCATGCTCGCCAATCGGCAGCGTCGAGCGTCCGGTCGCAGGAACCACATGCAGGCCAGCCTCGGTCAGCTCGCGAATGGCGCGGCGGATGGTCCCATCTGCCTCGTGCAGGGCGTTCAGCAGCGTTCCGTCTAAGTCACTCGCAAACATCTTGATCATGGGGCATGCCTCTCCTTCGTCTGCACGATATTTTAGACGAAAGAGAGGCGTGCCCATGCAAGGGTGTTCCAACGCGCCAGGACATTCGCTTCTGCAGAGCAACGGTGCCCCAGCGCGTTAAGACAATCGCCACAAGCGACTTTTCAGCCGATAAAACAGCGCCGTCGTCAGCGTCAGCACCGCCAACATGCCTGCGAATACAATCGTCGGTGTCCATCGATCATATGCAGTCCCGTACGTCAATTGGCCGATCGGCGTTGCGCAGGAAAGGACCATGTAAACGACCGAAAGCACTTTTCCGCAGAGTTCAGTCGGCGCTGCCCGCTGAACAAACGCGATGATTTCAACCGACGCAATGCTTGCCCACACCATGACCCATGCCGAACCAACCGCAAACACGGTGAACACGCATGCATCTGCGCCGAACAGTTGCGCGACAATAATCGGTGCGACTCCAAAACAGATTATCGCAACATATCGACATATGTCATTGAAAGAAAAGCGATGCGGCCAAATGCCGACCAAGCCACTGCCGGCAAGACCACCCAAGCCCATAGCAACCTCAACTATCCCAACGCAGGACGATTGCATGCCGAGATGCTTTGTAACAATAATGGGAGCGCCAATCGTTAGCCCAACCAACGCAAGGTTCAAAACGGCCGCAAGCAAAATCACAGCGACCAATGATGCATTTTGCAACAGATACCGAATCGACTCCCGAAAATCGTTTCGGCATGTCGTGCGAGTCGCGCCGTCTCCCATCGTTTCAGATGAGGCATTTTGCTTGAGTGCGACCCCAAACAAGAGAGCTGAAATCGCAAACGCCACCGACGCGGTTGTGCAAAGAGTATCGATACCAAAGCACCCATAGACTGCCGTCCCGACCACAGGGCCCAAGATATTGCTCACCATGGTCATCTGCGAAACCAATGCAGTGGCCCGCTCAACCTTCTCCTCACCCGCCATACGCACCGTCTCAATTTGGAGCATTGGCTTCAGCAGCGATTGAACACCATATTGAACACAAAGTATCGCTACTACGACGACCGCAAGAGGCAACGAGCGCTTCATGGGGATAGACAGCAGCGATGCAGTCATCAGAGCAATGCCAAGGGCCACGAGGACCTCGCGATGTCTTCCCCTATCCGCCAAGATTCCGCCAACCGGAGTTGCGAGTACGCCGGGTATGAACGCCGTCGCCACGACGACGCCATATAACGTTGACGATCCACTGCAATCGAACAAGTAAAGTGGATACGCAAAGCACAGCGCCGACAGCATCGCATACGTGCACAGCTGCGCAACAAGAAGGCCAAAAAGCCTGATAGGTCGCATTGTTTTTTGCGTCAACGAGACGCTACTCCTCCGCATTCCAGCTATAAGCCAACCCCCTATACATACCACTAGTATGTATTTAATGACTTGAAAAGAGCAGCCGTGGCTACCCTCACAAATCAATTACATACCGTTAGTATCTATATTACCACCTGGCGCGGTCCCATACGTCCCAAATCTGCGCCGTTGTCTGGAGCACTTCCTCGCCCAAATCGAGTCCCACCGCAGAGGCCATCTGCGCCAAACATTGAGCGCGGGCGAGCATTCGATCCTTGGGTTCAAGCGGACGAAACAGTGGCAGCAACCAGAGATTCGCCAGCAACGATACGGCCTCTGCCGCTTCGCGCGGGCATTCGCACGCAATGGATCCGTCGGCGATGCCCTCCTCGATCACCGGCAAGAGATAGCCATCGGTAGACTCGTCAAACGAACCCTGGTACTGCATCGCCAGTAGACGCGAGCTTTTTACCGGATCCGCCGCAGGATGTATGCGTGCCCATAGTTCAATTTGCGGAACGACGGACTCGGGAGCGTAAAGCCTTTTTAGCTTTTGGGCGCCGGTCATATTACCGACGCCAAGCATCGAGCGACGGTGCTCAACAATCGGAGTCATCGCCCGATCAAACGCGGCGTTGAAAATCTCTTCTTTGCTCTTGAAGTGATGATAGACAGCGCCCTTGGTCATGCCGTCGAGACGGTCGACGATATCTTGAATGCTCGTTCCCTCATAACCCTGTGCGCAGAATAGCTCCAGTGCCGCGTCGAGAATCTTCGCAACCGTCTCCTCGGGATATTTATTACGACCCATAATCCGTCCATCCGCAACGCAAGTCTTGTGCCTCATTGCAGCATTTTAACGTTGCGGATGGTAGGCGGTCGATTCTACACCGCGGCGGGGCCGTGTTCGCCGGTACGGATGCGGATGACTTCCTCGACCGGCTCGACCCAGATCTTGCCGTCGCCGACGGCACCGGTGCGAGCGGCGTTGCAGATGATGTCGACAATGCCATCGACATGTTCATCGGCGCAGATAAGGGTGAACTGTACCTTGGGAATCGTGTTGACAAGCAGCTCGTTGCCGCGCACGTATTCCTTCCAGCCATGTTGCGCACCGCAGCCCTGCACCTGGTTGATAGTCATACCGCGAACATCAGCAGCAAACAGCGCGTCTTTAAGAACCTCAAGCTTCTCGGCACGAACGATCGCCGTAATCTTCTTCATAGTGAATTCCTCTCTTCAATAAAAGAAATGAATTGCCATTCAATGACGCGGGTTTTCGAGGTGCCCGAGATTGCCCCGAAAGAGGAGCGCCGCGTACTTCGGTACGCAAGCGACGGTTTGAGGGGCAAGGTCGGGTGCCTGGGAAAGCCGCGCGACGATTGAACGGCAAGGTGCGGTGCTTGGGGAAGCTGCTAATCGAGTCCGGAGAACGAAGGATATGCGCTCTCGCCGTGCTGACTTGCATCCAGGCCCAGCGCCTCGTCGGCCTCGTCCACACGCAGACTGCCGTGGAACAGCGCCTTGACCGCCGCGGCGATCACCAAGTCGAGCACCAGCACAATAACGACCGTCACCACAATGCCCAAAATCTGCGAGATGAGCAGCGACACGTCGCCCGTGTAGAACAGGCCACCCTTACCGGTCCACGAAAGCTCCGGCACGCAGAACAGGCCCGTGAGCACGCCGCCCAGGATGCCGCCAATGCCGTGGCAGCCGAACGCGTCGAGCGCGTCGTCGTAGCCGAACTTGGTCTTAAGATGGCTGATAGCCAAGTAGCAGACAGGCGAGACAATCAAGCCCATGACCAGCGCCGCCCACGGCTCGACAAAACCCGCGCCCGGCGTGACCACCACGAGGCCCGCGACCAGACCGGTGCTAGCGCCCACCAGCGTGGGGCGACCGGTGTGCACGCGCTCGACGGCGAGCCACGAAACCATGCCCGCCGCGCTGGCCGTCACGGTGTTGAGGATGGCGAGTGCCGCCACGGCGTCGGCCTTAAACTCGCTGCCGCCGTTAAAGCCAAACCAGCCAAACCAAAGCAGGCCGGCGCCCAGCGCCACAAACGGCACGTTATGCGGACGGTAGCTCACCATGCCAAAGCCGCGACGACGGCCGAGCATTAAGCAGAGAATCAGGCCCGTCAGACCGGACGAAATGTGCACTACGTCGCCACCGGCAAAGTCGAGCGCGCCGATGATGTCGCCGATAAAGGAGTCATCGCCGCCCCAAACCATGTGGGCGAGCGGCGCATAGACCACGAGCAGCCAAATGCCCAGGAAGGCCGTCATGGCACCAAACTTAACGCGGCCGGCCAGGCTGCCCGTGACGATAGCAGCAGTGATCATGGCAAATGCCATCTGAAAGGCGATGTTAATGATCTGAGGGTAGACGGCACCGTCCGCGGCATTGCCCTCGGCCGCCTGCAGCACCTGACCGAGCACCGGCAGGCACATCAGCTGGTCAAGGCCTCCAATAAACGGGCTGGAACCGTCGCCGCCGTAGGCCAGCGACCAGCCGGCAACAATCCACAGCACACCAACCAGGCCAATGGCGCCAAAGCACATGAGCATGGTGTTGATGACATTTTTGCGCCTGGACAGGCCGCCATAGAAAAACGCCAGACCCGGTGTCATTAAAAACACGAGCATGGTGCAGATGAGCATAAACGTTGTCGATCCCGTATCGTACATTCGCTCCCCCTTGATCGCATGAACGTTGTCGGCGCCCATAATGCGGCCAAGGGGCAACTGGTGTAGACCAGATACGGCGTTGTTAAACGCTGCGTTGTCGAATGGAAACGGTGCCGCAATCTTGGAAACGGCACGGCAACGGATGCGAAACGGACGGGAAATACGCGAGCGAGAAGGGCGCACTTGGCCCCGCTCTGGCTAGTGCCGAAACAGCTCGTGGGCGCGGTCGCGGAGATTAGTTGCTCGAATGACACCTTCGTAGCGATTGATGCGCAGGCGCGGGAAGGCATTGAAAAAGCGCAGGTCGCGGCGGCTGAGCGACACGCTCGGTACCGGGCGGCTCATGCGCTTGCCGGCAAGGCGACGACTGAGCGACGGACGCGGCATGCTCGGCGCGGCATCGGCCACGCGGCGGGCAGCGAGCGCCAGGCCGCGAGCACCATCCGAAATAAACGTCGGCATCGAAGCCTTCTCGCGCAGGGCATCGAGCGTCGCATCGCCCAGCTCCGCCAGCCATGCGTTAACGGCACGGCTGCGGATATGCGTCTGTGCCACCGAGTCGATCGCCGAATCGGGAATACGTTCGAGCATGGAGTCGGACGCATCGGCGAGCGACTCATTGATGCGGTCGGCAAGGTCGGCGCGCACACGCTCCAGCTGATCGGACAGGCGGCGCCAACTGGCCAAAGAGCATGCCGCGTCGACCATCATCGCGACCGCGACGATAAAGGCGGACAGCCGCACAATCAGCACCGGCAGATGGCCGAGCAGCCCCAACAATGCCGGCTCCACTAAACGGCAAATGCACAACGCACCCAAGCCAAACGCGCATGCCCAGTACAGGCAGATGCGTCCGTGCAGGTTAAACGGCAGGTGCGAATAGTCCCAAAAGCGAGCGCCCGTTGTTTTTTCCAGCAGCACGCCTACGCTGTACTCAATCACGCTGCATACGAGCGCCGCGGCGACAAACTGGCTCGAGGCATCCGGAATCCCGCGCAACAGCAGCCAGCAGGCAATGCCGCCCGCGCCATAGATGGGGCAGCACGGTCCCAGCAAAAAGCCGCTGTTGGCAAAGCGCCCGTGGTTGAGCATGGCGCAGACTGTCGATTCCCATACCCAACCGCAAAAACCGTAGAAGGCAAACGAGAGCACCAGCGCCGAAAGCGGACAGGCGGCAAGCGTCGCGCCGTCAAATGCCATGTCGATCGCGGTCCCCACCGTCTACCCTCTCCTCTTTTCACTCGATTCGCTGCTCACGCCATCGTCCGCCTCGTCCTTGCGCGGCAGGCGGCCGGCGACCGTCTCGCGCAGCGCACACCATTTATCCGCCAGGCACACAATCCAAGCCTCACGACACGTCGGCGGCACGGGCACCAGCGGAAACATATGCCGCACGATGATATTCCGCTCGCGCGGCGTCAGCTCAAAATCCTCTTCGGCACGCGCCAGGGCAAAAAACGGATGCCGAAACCCGTGCAGGCGATGGCTCGGATCGGGATCGTGCCAGTCATAGAGAAAGTAGTCGTGCAGCAAGGCTCCGCGCAGCAACGAGGCGCGGTCGACCGAGACACCGACGCGGCCCAGGCGCTCGGCAAAGGACAGGCTTGCCCGCGCCACCGAGGTCACATGCGTATACACCGTCACATCGCCATGCTGGATAAACTCGCGCGTCAGATCCAGACGGCCCGCCTGTGCCAGTTGACGGGCAGCATGGTCTACTTCGCACGCGATTTTCTCGGCACGAACGACATCGGACATGCTGCCTCCTTCCAGCGACTCACGGCGACAAGCCACGGCCTGCACGCATGGAATAAAATCATCATCGAATCTACCAGTATGGCATCGTACAAAACGTTTTGCCCCGCCAGTTGGCGAATTACCGCGCCGCCGTCACATATCAAACGCCAAAATGTGCGAGACTGTTTTGTGCAATTGTGCCGGCCGAGGGAGCGCCGGCGCTCGATTCGCATGGAGTAACCCACAACGATGTTGCTTACGCAAACGACAACGCCCGAGGACGTCAAGGCTCTTAATCGCGCCGAGCTCCCGCAGCTCTGCGGCGAGATCCGCCAGGCAATCCTCGAAAGCTCCGCCGCCGTCGGCGGGCACGTTGCCCCCAACCTGGGCGTCGTTGAGCTTACGGTTGCGCTTCATCGCGTGTTTAACTCCCCCATCGATAAGATTGTCTTTGACGTTTCGCACCAGACCTATGCCCACAAGGCGCTGACGGGACGCGCGTACACTTATATCGATCCGGAGCGTTATGGCGAGGCTTCTGGCTTTGCCAATCCCGACGAGTCCGAGCACGACTTGTTCGCCATGGGCCATACCTCCACGTCGGTGAGCTTGGGCTGTGGCCTTGCCCACGCGCGCGACCTGGCGGGCGACACGTATAACGTCATCACCATCATTGGCGACGGCTCGCTTTCGGGCGGCCTGGCGTTTGAGGGCTTTAACAATGCCGCCGAACTCGATAGCAACCTGATCATCATCGTCAACGATAACGACCAGTCCATTGCCGAGAACCATGGCGGCCTGTATCGCAATCTGACCGAGTTACGCGCCAGCAACGGCACCTGTGAGCGCAACGTTTTTCGCGCGCTGGGGCTCGATTACCGCTATCTGGACGCCGGTAACGATGTGTTGGCCCTCGTCGACGCGCTGCAGGAACTGCGCGATATCGATCATCCCATCGTGCTGCACGTCTCCACCGCCAAGGGCAAGGGCTTTGAGCCGGCCCAGAGCGACCCCGAGCGCTGGCACCACGTGGGTCCGTTTGATATGGCGACTGGCCGCAAGCTCTGCCCGGGCCATCCGAGCGAGCCTGCGCCGCGCACCTATGCCGACATTACGGGCGAGGCGCTCAGCGCCGCCATCGAGCGCGATCCGCAGGTCGTGGGCATCACGGCCGCCACGCCCTACATCATGGGCTTTACACCCGAGCTTCGCGCTGCCGCCGGCAAACAGTTCGTCGATGTGGGCATTGCCGAGGAGCACGCCGTGACCTTTGCCACCGCGCTTGCGCGCTCGGGCGCTAAGCCGGTCTTTGGTGTGTACGGCACGTTTTTGCAGCGCGCCTACGACGAGCTGTGGCACGACCTGTGCCTCAACGACGCCCCCGCAACCATCCTGGTGTTTGGTGCGTCAATCTTTGGCACCACATCCGAGACGCACCTTTCGTTCTTCGATATTTCCATGCTGGGCGCTCTTCCCAACATGCACTACTTGGCGCCGGTCTGCATGGAGGAATATCTGTCCATGCTGAGCTGGTCGCTCGACCACCGCGAGCATCCCGTGGCGATCCGCGTACCGGGCATCGGCCTGGTGAGCCGTCCCGATCTGGCACCCGCCGAAGACACCGACTACAGTGCCGTTCGCTACAACGTGGTGCGTCAGGGCCGCGACGTTGCCGTGCTCGCACTCGGCGATTTCTTTGAGCTGGGCGAGCGCGTGGCAAACCGCTTGGCCGCCGAGTACGGCATCGAGGCCACGCTCGTCAACCCGCGCTTTGCAACCGAGCTCGACCGCGAGTTCCTCGACAGCCTTGCCGCCGAGCATCGCGTTGTCGTCACCCTCGAGGACGGCATCTTGGACGGCGGCTGGGGCGAGCGTGTGGCATGTTATCTGGCCTGCACGCCGCTGCGCACGCGCACCTTCGGCATCGCCAAGGGCTTCCCCGACCGCTACGACCCCAACGAGCTGCTCGCTCAGAACGGCATGGCGGTCGAGAACATGGCCGCCGAAGCCGCAAGGCTACTCAACGAGTAAGAAAACCTCCGCAAGGGAAGCGCCCCTGCGGAGGTTTTTGTTTGCGCGACGCGATTATCTCAATCTGTAACATCTAGGGCCCGAATTTCCGTCTAACTGTTACAGATCTAGATAAGACGTCGTAGTCCCAGACCTTTGTCTCAATCTGTAACAGATAGGGACCTTTTGACCGTCCAGATGTTACAGATTGAGACATTCGAATTCCCCTGAAGAGAAAATCTCGATCTGTAACAGTTACTCGGCAAAAATGGCTGCAGATGTTACAGATTGAGACAAAGCAGCGAGACAGGCCACCACATCTGCAAGAACCACCACAAAGGCGCCTGTCCCTTTTTGGTAGGTAGAATAACCCATAAAGTAAGTATGTTTCTGAGTTATTTCGTGTTGACCCATTTGAGCGGGATAGGGTATAACTCTACTCAACCGCTAGGGATTTTATTGAGAAAGGTGTTCTACCATGAGCAAGAACCTCTCCCAGCAGGTCGTTCTCGACCGCCGCGGCTTCGTTGCCGCCACCTTCGCAACCGTCGCCGGCCTTGGTCTTGCCGGCTGCTCCGACACCAGCGCCGAGGCCGACAAGGGCTCCGCCGCCTCTTCCAAGAGCTCCAATGATACCGAGGCTTCCACCACGCTCGACGCTAAGGCATTCGACAAGCTCGTCGACAACGGCCCCAAGGCCGATGACGACGCCATCGCCGCCAGCACTTGGGCGACGGCCGTCAAGGACGCCGGCGTCTTTAAGATCGGTGGCGTTCAGACCTCCACGCTCTTCTCCCTCCTCAACGAGAAAGACGGCCAGACCCGCGGCTTCGACGCCGGTATCGCACAGCTCCTGTCCAACTACATTCTGGGCGAGAACAAGGTCGAGATCACCCAGGTGACCTCGGACACGCGCGAGTCCGTCCTGCAGAACGGCCAGGTCGATGCCGTCTTTGCCACCTACACCATCACCGACGAGCGCAAGAAGCTTGTCTCCTTTGCCGGTCCCTACTACTACACCCAGCAGGCCATCCTGGTGCTCGCCGATAACGACGACATCAAGAGCGTCGACGACCTGGCCGATAAGAACGTCGCCGTCCAGTCCGGCTCCAACGGCCCCGCCATCCTGGAGGAGTTCGCTCCCAAGGCCAGCCAGCAGGAGTTCAAGACCGACGAGGAGGCCCGCCAGGCACTCCAGCAGGGTCGCGTTGACGCCTACGTCATCGATAACAACATGCAGCAGAGCGCCCTGGTCCGCGAGCCCGGTAAGTACAAGATCGCCGGCAAGCCCTTCGGTAGCAAGGAGCCCTATGGTATCGGCCTGCCGCTCGATTCCGACGGCGTCGCCTTCGTTAACGACTTCCTTAAGAAGATCGAGGACGACGGCACCTGGACCGAACTGTGGCAGATCTGCATCGGCGACCGTACGGGCGACACCAATGTTCCCGAGCTGCCCGAGATCGGCGCCTAGGCAGCGAGCCTGGTAACGGCCGCAACGAAACCATACGGAAACGCATGATGCGCTTTATTGCGGTAAACTGTTTCCTCACTGAGTTGTCGGGGCTTCCGTACACACGGGAGCCCCTTTCCTTATCGACAGGAGGTCCGCATGAGTCTCTCCGAGCTCTGGTCGCTCTATGGCCAGAACTATATCGACGCGCTGCTAGCAACCTGGGGCATGACGCTTGAGTCGTTTGCCATCGCCATGGTGTTGGCCGTCGCCGTCACCGTGATGCGCGTGTCGCCGCTCAAGCCGCTGCGCGTCTTTGGCGACCTGTATGTTCAGGTCTTCCGTAACATCCCCGGCATCGCGCTGCTCATCATCGTCGTCTATGCGCTGCCGCCGCTCAAGGTCGTTCTGCCCTACCGCACCTGCGTTATCGTCGCTACGGTCCTTTTGGGCTCGGCCTTTGGCTCCGAGATCTTTATGAGCGGCATCAACACCGTCGGCGTCGGTCAGGTCGAAGCCGCCCGCTCGCTCGGTATGAGCTTCAATCGCATCCTCGCCAAGATCGTGATTCCGCAGGCACTGCGCTCAAGCGTATTGCCCATGACCAACCTCTTTATCGCCGTCATGCTCACCACCGCGCTCGGCAGTCAGGTACCGCTTAAGCCCCAGGAGCTCACCGGCGTGGTGAGCTATATCAACACGCGCTCGCTCGGCGGCGTCGCCGCGTTCTTTATCTCGGCGCTCGGCTACCTGGGCACGGCCTTTGTGGTAAGCCACATTGGCAACTACATCGATAAGAAGGTGAGAATCCTCCGATGAGCAAGCACTCCACCTCCGCGCTCACCATGCGCGATGCGCTCTACGAGGCTCCCGGCCCCAAGATGCGCGCCAAGATTCGCATCGGCACCGCTATCTCGCTTGTTGCCGTCGTCGCACTCGTTGCCCTCGTGTTGCAGCGCTTTTATGTGACCGGTCAGCTTTCGGTTCACTATTGGTATTTCTTTACGCACCTCACCACCTGGAAGTTCTTGCTTGCCGGCTTTGAGGGCACCGTTAAAGTCGCACTTACCGCCGGCGCCATCGCGCTGGTGCTGGGCTTAGGCCTTATGCTCGGCCGCACCAGCGGAATCAAGCCATTGCAACTGGTCTGCCGCGTGCTCACCGATTTCTTCCGTGGCGTGCCGAGCCTTCTGTTCATCTACTTCTTCTTTTTGGTGCTGCCCCAGTACAAGATCGCGCTGTCGTCGTTTTGGATGCTCACGCTTCCCGTCGCGCTCGCCGCAGCCGGCGTGCTTGCCGAAATCTTCCGTGCCGGCGTCAACGCCGTGCCGCGCGGACAGGTCGAGGCCGCCCAGGCGCTCGGTCTCTCCAAAGCTAAAATCACCTTTAAAATCGTCCTGCCGCAGGCTATTCGATTTATCATTCCGTCGTTGATTTCGCAGCTTGTGGTCGTCGTCAAAGACACCACCGTCGCCTATGTGGTGAGCTACCCCGACCTCATGCAAAATGCCCGCGTGCTCATTACCAACTACGACGCGCTCGTGTCGGTCTACCTGGTAATCGCGGTCATCTACATCCTCATCAACGTCGCGATCAACAAGGCCGCCGTCTACGTTTCGCACAAGACCGGCGCGACCATCATCCGCTAACGATTTGCCATTTCCAGTCATAAGGAGCCGAGCACCATGGCACAGAGCACTTCTACTTCTGGCAACCAGCCGCTTATCGAACTCAAGCACGTCGATAAGCACTATGGCGATCTGCACGTCCTCAACGACATCAATCTCTCGGTCGACCGCGGCGAGGTCGTCGTGGTGATCGGACCCTCGGGCTCGGGCAAGTCGACCATGTGCCGCACCATCAACCGCCTGGAAACTATCGACTCGGGCGAGATCCTCATCGAGGGCGAGCCCCTGCCGCTGGAAGGCAAGGACCTTGCCCGCATGCGCGCCGAGTTGGGCATGGTGTTTCAGCAGTTCAACCTGTTCGCACATATGACCGTACTGCAGAACGTCATGCTGGGGCCGGTCGATGTGCTGGGCGTGTCCAAGGAGGAAGCTCGTGAGCGCGCCATGGACCTGCTGAGCCGCGTGGGCGTGGCCGAACAGGCCGATAAGGTGCCCGCACAGCTCTCGGGCGGCCAGCAGCAGCGCGTGGCCATCGCCCGTTCACTCGCCATGCAGCCCAAGGCCATGCTTTTTGACGAGCCCACGAGTGCCCTCGATCCCGAGATGATCAACGAAGTGCTCGAGGTCATGGTGCGCTTGGCCCAGCAGGGCATGACGATGATCGTCATCACGCACGAAATGAACTTTGCCCGCCGCGTGGCCGACCGCGTCGTGTTCATGGCCGACGGCCAGATCGTGGAGACCGGCACGCCCGACGAGTTCTTCGACCACCCCCAGACCAAGCGCGCCCAGGACTTCCTCAACTCCATTAAGGGCCACTAACCCAATTGCCATGTTCGCTCGCCATGACCATCCAAACTCGAAAGTTACACCTATGATCGGAACTCGTACTTCATCGTCCTACACCCCGCATGTCGACGTCGCCCCCGCCGACCGTCCGCTCATCCTCGTCGCGCCGCTTTGGGAAGAGGCAAAGCCGTTTTTGAGCGAGACGCTCTCCCCCAACGAGGAGATCGCCAGCGTCTTTGTCGATGCCATCCTTGCCGCCGGCGGCCTGCCGCTGCAGATGTCTATTACCGAAGACGTCGATGTTATCCGTCATTACGTCGATATTGCCGACGGCATCGCCATTCCCGGCGGCCCCGATGTCAATCCCAAACGTTGGGGCGATGATCGGCCCTACGACCCCACCCTCTGCTGCGAGATCCGCGATAGCTTTGAGTTCAAGCTGGTCGACGAGGTGCTCCGCGCCAAAAAGCCGCTCTTTACCACCTGCCGCGGCACACAGCTGCTCAACGTCGCCACCGGCGGCACCCTGTGCATGGACGTGCCGAGCCTGGGTGCGCGCGAGGGTCGCACGCAGTGGCGTCACACTCACGTGCTCAACGATCCCGTGCACCCCGTCGAGGTCGTGCCGGGCTCGCTGCTGGAACGCGCGGTTGGCGGGCACAGGCTAATCCAGACCAACTCCGCACACCACTGCTGCGTCGACCGTCTGGGTAAGAGCACGCGCTTGGTCGCCAAGGCAACCGACGGCGTTCCCGAGTGCATCGAAGTCGAAGGCCAGCCTTTCTGCCTGGGCGTGCAGTGGCACCCCGAGTACACCTGGCAGACGCTCGAGACCGACTTTAACCTGTGGAAGTCGTTTGTCGTGGCAGCGGCAAAGGTTAAGCAGGCACGCTAGCTCGCAAGCCACACAAGTTAAAGCCTCCTAAGCCAGCGGGGGGCGGACACCAGCACGGTGCCCGCCCCCTCCTGTATTTGGTATGCTCGGTATGATTATCCCTCACAAACAATCAAAAAAATCTCGACCGCAATCGGTCTACGGTAAAGCAAATGGTAAAAACGCTTGCTACGTTTATTAGGCAGTCAATTAAAATCGAGATGCATTGACCATTCCCCAACGGGGTCACGCCACAAATCCACATGAGCATCGAGGCTGGAAGCGGAAGCATAGAATTGGCCCCGAGCTGTATGTAGATCGCTACAACGTTGACAAGCAACAGCATACCAATCGGACCGAAGCCGGACCCAAAATAGGAAACAGCGATCACGCAAGAGACCACGTATGCAAGGCAGACGACACTCGCCAGAAGAAGTCGATAGCAAAATATATTCAGGTTGAAATACTGTTGAGCATCCAAAACAATCGCGCAGTTAAGACAGTACAAAACGACACTCGACAGGATAAACGCGACCAAAAGGGCGAGGGATGACAGTATCGCCCGCGCAACAGTAGCGCACACCCGCTTCCCTCCCCGAGCCGCCGACAACCCCCACGGTTCCTCAATAAAGCCCGAACTGACAAAGCGCGGCACAATGCAAGCCGCGATGAACGGAAAGAACAATGCATGAGCCAACGGGGCTACGTTGAACAGCAGACCGCGAAAAACCTCTGCATTACCAAATAGAAGGACATCCTCTGCCGATAGCCGAAGCGTCGGGTCTGGGAAAAAGCCCAAGAAACTGTTCTCACGGAGGCTACAGAACCACATCGGGAAAGAATTAAGCTGCAATGCCACCATGCACGCATAAATTACCAAGATTAAGGCGTACGTCCATTTGCTCACATGCTTCAATTCTGACTGGAGAAGTCTTTTAATCTGACGAGCCATTGAGCACACCCCCAGCGCGAAAGCTCACGAGAGCGTAAATCAATACCGATAGACAGCTGGCTGCCACGCCATATTCCAGAAGTATCAGCTGACCCATATCGCTATACCCAAGGGCACATCCGACTCCAAGGTACGGCCCTGGAAGGAGGAAGATCCATCGCAAGGATGGTATGGGCGTCTGAAGGTAAGTTCCGTAGAGCGTCAAGCTCATGACAAATCCGATTATTGCCACAGCCCCGCTAAATACGGCGCTGCTTGTAATCCGATAGATGGTCACCGTCTCCAACGCAACCGATATCACCAATACGGCGTTGATTATCATCGCAGGCAAAAATGCAGCCAGCATGTCGTGCGCACAGCTTTGCCCACCACGTATTATGGCTATTGCAAAAAGAAGAAGGCAAAGCGCACTATATGCTGCGCCAATTATTAAAGCAGACGAAAACACATGTGCTAGGACCCCATTACAGCGGGTAAGACCTCTTGCTGAAGAAATTCGGTATCCCTCTTCATAGCCGCGCTCCTGTAAAATCGCCAGGCAAACGATGAGCGGAACGAACAGAGAGGTGCCGGCAAAAGCACTGCGCACAAGGGACTCATCGGGTGCAGAAGGATCAATTACATTCCAGCAGAAGCCAATATCCTCCCCAAAAACGCTATTGCCAAAGGCGAGCAACGTTGTTCCGTTTTTTAGAAAGATGCCGAAGAGAAGGCCGAACGCCAGCATAAGCGCAAGACCAAACTTCGCCGGAAACATCCTGTGCAAACGCATCATATCTGCCTTTACGGGATGGATCGCCCGCTTCATAGCGAGACCGCCTTCATCAAGCGCCTGTAATACTCTTTTAGGGATGGCGCCTCATCCCTTATGACGTCCATCGATTCCTTTTTCAGCAGTTCGCCATCATGAATAAACACGCAGCTTGTTGCAACTGATGCCAACTCATCCAAATCATGACTAGAGATGAGCATGGTCTTACCCTGCTCTCGATTCAATCGGCCGATAAGGGTCCATATACTCTCGATGCCCAGCGGGTCCAACCCGTTTGCTGGCTCATCAAAAATAAGCAGATCAGTGTCACCCAACAAAGCCGTAGCTATATCCAGCCGCCGTTTCATTCCCAGAGAAAAACTGCTCACGCTCTTTTTCTCTTCGACGTCCAGCCCGACTAGGCTCAAAACGCGAGGAATCTCACGATTCGCATCAAGCCCCCATTCCAAACATCGGATTTGGAGATTCTCAACCGCACTGAGGGATTGGTATGCTCCGCTGGAATCTGGCACATAGCCGACACGCGTCCGCATCAGGCTCAGCTCTTTTTTCGACTTGCCTCCAAAGAGCTCCACGCTCCCCGACGATGGCTCACAGAGGCCCAGCACTATTTTAATAAGCGTGCTTTTGCCCGCCCCGTTTGCACCAACAAGGGCGCAAAGTTCAGACTGATTCACCTCGAAGGAAACGTCATGCAAAACGTGCCGTTTCCCGTAGCGTTTTGAAACTTTTGATAGCTTTATTGCTGATGCGTTCATTGGACCCCCGTTCTGCTTGATAGAAAAACCGCTCATATCGTTCCTTCTTTCCTTTATCGTTTTCCATGGTTGTTATTGTTTTTCGATAACTCATATTTGTCAAGATAATCTAAAAGAAGGGACCCGTGTCAGACACGGGTCCCTTCACGCTGACACTTCGTTTTAGCTGTTCGTCTTATGCTACTCGTCGCTCAAATCTACAGCAAAGACTGATGTCGGAAGCGACGCCTCATTGCCTCCACCATTCCGCATCTGTCTCACGACATTTTTTGCACGCTCAACAATAAGCTCCTCAAGCTCTTTCTCACTCACCCGCCGAATAATATCTCCCGGTTGACAGTCAAGTTCATCGCAAATATCGAGAAGCGTCTTAAGGCGAATAGCTTTAATTTTTCCGTTTCTTAGCTTAGAAATATTAGCCGGAGTATGCCCCGTGGCACGAATCAGATCAGCACTGGTCTTTCCGGTCTTAAGCAGCTGCGTCTCAAGCTCGATGATGAGATAGCTCATGCTTCCTCCTACACAAGCTCGTCAGACTGCTCTTGGAGCAGCGAGGCATAACTCCAGATCACCGAGATACACAGACAGACAGCCGCGCCGATAAGCGACCCCGCATCAAAGGCAACGCCTTGGCAAATCTCAATAACGAAGGAATGAGGCACGACGTAAAGCTCCAGCCCACCAATGGTAAGATTGACCGATCCGTAGGCACCAATAAGCGAAACCGCGGCGTTAACAGCAAAGGCAAGCGCAAGAACACGGATAAGCCGCACATGCGTCTTGGTAAAGGGCGAGACGCCTCGCGAGATGTTACGGCTGATCCCACACAGAACGACAAGCGAAATACCCACGACGAGTGCCAGGCACAGTCCGCTTGGGATAACGATGCACCCGCCATCGAGAAGCGTCACGACGCCGAAAGAATCGACAGAAGCAACGTTTGCAACCGCATACCAGATCACGTAAACAACCAACGCGGCAAAAGCGACGAGCATCCCTGCAAAAACGGCTGCCATGCAAAAGCCAAGCTTCCTGATATTTTCGCCCGCTTTGGCCATACGCTGAACGCTGTTAGACATACACTCACCCTCATCGACTCTATCGTTATTCGAACAGTTTATCGAACAACGATATTGATTGCATGCGGAAAGCCCCGCCAGTGCGCATAGCCCATTCACTAATCAGAAGGGGTGAGAGTGGATTTTTGGACACGTATCGAACGAGAGTGGATAATCTCCCACTTCGAGGCCACCACCGGGCCTAAAACGGGAGATTATCCACTCTCATAGTCATCAAGGCTCGCAAGCTCTTATTCGGCCGCTTCGCGCAGGGCCGACATCGTCGCCGCATATTGCTGCTGCAGCGCATGCATCCCCTCGCGGGCGCCGTCAACGGCATCGGCGCCGCGCAGCGCTTCGGTTACCACGACCGCCGGCTCGTACAGATTATCGAATCCCAGGTTCTGGCTCACGCCCTTGAGCGTGTGCGCTGCCATAAACGCACCTTCGGCGTCTCCTGCCGCCATGGCGGCCTCCAGCTTGTCCATGCTCTCGTCATCTAAAAACTTGAGGGCAAAGCGGGCAAGCATTTCCTCGCCCATCAGCCGAGCGCACGCGTCATCATAATTAGCGCCGATCTTCTCATACGCCTCACGCATGGAAATCATGGATTGAAACTCCTTTGTTCAAACTAAATCGTGGGAAACGCGACAACGTCGGCGGGGCGTGCCAACGTCTCGGCAATACGGTCTTGCACCTCGAGCAGGCAGTCGAGCAACAGTGGGTTAAAGGTTCCGCACTTACCGTCCAGGATCATCTGAATCGCCTCCTTGTGCGGGATAGCGTCCTTGTACACGCGCACGCTCGTCAGCGCATCATACACGTCGGCCACCGAGACCACCTGCGCGGCAATGGGAATCTCGTCGCCCTTAAGGCCATCGGGATAGCCCTTGCCGTCCCAGCGCTCGTGATGCCAACGCGCAATCTGGTACGCATATTCCATAAGCGCATTGCCGACGTGATGGCGGCTCAGCTCAAGCAACATGTCGGCGCCCATCGTGGTATGCGTCTTCATAATCTCGAACTCCTCGGGCGTAAGGCGCCCGGGTTTGTTGAGAATCGCATCGTCAATCGACATCTTGCCGATATCGTGCAGCGCCGAAGCCAGGGCAATCGTGGAGCGTTCCTCATTGTCGAGGGAGATCGTGCCGCTACGCTGGACCAGACAGCCAAGCAGCAGCTCGGTCAGCTTTTCGATGTTCGTAACGTGCCTGCCGCTCTCGCCATTGCGAAGCTCCATGACGCCGGCCATGATGTCGATGAGCATGCGACTGTTCTTGACGCGCTCGTTGTACTGCTGGGACAGCAGGCTCGTCAGGCGGCGCTGTTTGGCGTATAGGCGGATGGTGTTGCTTACACGGCGGCGCACGACACGGGAGTCAAACGGGCGGTTGATATAGTCCGAGGCGCCCAGCTCGTACGCGCGCAGAACCATATCATCGGAATCTTCGCTCGAAATCATGATGAAAGGCAGATTGTCGATACCCGATCGGCGCGACAGATCGGCCAGCACCTCAAAGCCGCTTATGCCCGGCATGACAATATCCAGCAGCACGAGCGACAACTCATCGCCATAGCGGTCGACCATGTCGAGCGCCGTACGACCGTTGTCGGCCTCGAGGATGCAATACTCGTCCTTGAGCATCTCGTTGAGAATGGCTCGGTTCATGTCGGAGTCATCGACGATAAGCACCAAAGGCTTTTCGCTTTGGAAGGCTTCGATGGAATCGGCGTCGGTCACGACCGTACCGGCTTTTGCCTTAGCGCGGCTCAATAACTGGACAGCGCGGCCAACTCCCTCATCGACCATCTCGCCATGAATGCGAACGCCACCAATACATGCCGTCAAGCTCACGTACTCATGGCCCGGAACAATCGTGGCATGAACGGCATCGGACACCTGGTGCAGGCGACGGGTGAAGTCATCGGAGGGGATATTGGGCATGACGACCACAAACTTGTCGCAGCCATAGCGTACAAGCTCGTCAGTCGAACGAATTCCGCTGCGTATGGCCGTCGCCACAGCACCGAGCGCAAGGTCGCCGGCATGACGGCCACACGTATCGTTGAAGACCCTAAAATCATCAAGGTCGATCACCGCAACGCCGGCATTCATGCGGGCGCTACGGAGCTTTTCCTCGTAATATCGGCGATTGCGCACACTCGTCAGCACATCGGTGTAGACGAGGTCCTCTTCTGCAGCCTCTTGCTCATCGATCGGACGCACCATCAGCAGGACGTGAGGCTCGCCCTCAACCTTCAGAGGGCGCAGGCGAGCGCGGTACTCGGTACCATCATTGAGCAGCTGCTCCGACACCTCATCGGAATCTGCCAAGGCCTCAAGACTCGACTGACGCAGACAAGGGCACCGATTGCCGGCGAGCAGGCAGTTAGGCTCGCTCTTAATCTGATCGGCCGACAGCAAACGCACCACGGGGTAGGTCTTCGCGACGCGGGCGACCTCGGCGGCAGCCTCCTCGTCGGTTAGATTGACCTCGTGATTATTGAGCATATGGGGCCCTTCCTATCGTTACGCACGGCAACGGTGCATATCAATTGGTACAAGGGTAACATCTAACAGCTGAAGGCAAACGCGCGATTATCGTTACATTTTTATGACCTGGCAAACGGCGGTAATGGAGCCGCGGGCGCGCGGTTATGGGCGCATTCGTTAACAATGACGAAACGCTAACAGCCCCTCTCCCCGCAGGTCATCGAGCGTGCTAACGCTCCAAGACGTCGCGAACGGCGTTTGCCGCCGTAACGGGGCGATCGCGCAAACCGTTATGCGCGCCCGGGATCGTCACAAGGGGGCAATCGAGATATTCGGCAGCCGCTCGCGTACCAGCCTCGCGGGGCGTACCGAGCGAAAGCTCGCCCAAAAACACAGCCGACACCGCCTTTGATTCGCGGGCGCGCTCCCAGTCGGGAGCATATGTCATATTTGTTCCGTATTCATTGGCCATAAAGCAACGACCATTGCGCAGGGCATGCTTGGCTTCCGCTTCGGTCGTCCCGGGAGCCTCGGGGTCCAAGTCGCCAAGGGCTCCCAAGAAAAGCCGGAGCGCCCTTGAAACCTTTCCAGCCGCAATCATATCGAGCAAAATCGGAGCTGCGCCCATGCCGACGCCTTCGGCCGACACAGCCGGCTCATGCAGAATCGCACGGGCGACGAGATGGGGTTCGGTGCGAAGAAGCTCCAGCGCCACCAACGTACCGGCGCTGTGCGCAAGCACATTTGTCGGAGCGCCAACGTGTTCGATCACGGCCTGCAGGTCGGCGGCCTGAGCGGCAAGATCATAGCTGCCGTCTGCCGCTTCGCTGCTGTCACCGCAGCCGCGGCGGTCATAGGCAATTACGCGGTAGTTGCGACCGAGCTCACATGCGATGCCGTCGAAAAATGTGCCGTCGACACAAGCGCCGTGCACGCACACCAAGGCAGGAGTATCAGGCGACACATCCGGGCCGGCATATTCGCGACAGGCAATCGTGGTGCCCGCATTCTCGACCGTAAAATCCATGTTGCGCCCCCATCATCAATGCTCATCCAGTTGCACGTCAGTGCGGTTGGATGGACCCGCATTGCTTTACGCCTTGTTAACAGATTAACTTTACCCGACCCGAGGCTTTTCATGGCACGGCATAATGAGCGACGTGAAAAAACGAAACTTGTAAAGCAAGAGCCCGCACCTTGCTTTGGAGCCGATGCTATGCTTAGGCACAATTGTCTTGAGGAGCATATGCCTATGTCTACGTTTTTGAATGCCAGCCCCATCTTTGGGCCCGTTCGCAGCCGTCGCCTTGGTCTCTCGCTCGGCGTCAACATGATGCCGGCCAGCGGCAAAATCTGCACGTTCGACTGCATTTACTGCGAAAACGGCCTCAACGCCGAGCGCCCCTGTCATGAGCCGTACAACACAGCTGCCGTGGTACTCGACGCGCTCGAGGCAAAGCTGCGCGAGATGGCAGCCGAGGGCGAGCTCCCCGATGTGATCACCTTCGCAGGCAACGGCGAGCCCACTGCCGCACCGGAGTTTCCGCAGGCCATCGCCGGCGCCGTCGCGTTGCGCGACGAGCTTGCCCCAAACTCCAAGATCGCCGTGCTCTCCAACGGCACGCGCGCCGACCGCCCCCAGGTGCACGACGCGCTCATGATGGTCGACGACAACATCCTCAAGCTCGATACCGTCGACCCGACGTTTATCCAGCTGCTCGACCAGCCTGTTGGCCCCTACGACGTCGAGCACCAGATCGAGACGTTCGCAAGCTTTGACGGTCACGTTATTATCCAGACGATCTTTTTGACCGGCGAGTATCAGGGCAAGCTCATCGACAACACCGGCGAGGAGTACGTCGCCCCCTGGCTCGCGGCGCTTGAGCGCATTCGCCCACAAGAAGCGACCATCTACACGGTGGCGCGCGAGACACCGGTCGCCGGCCTTGCCAAAGCAGCACCCGAGGCCCTCGACGCCATTGCTGCGCGCGTGCGCGTCCTCGGCATCCCTTGCCAGGTGAGCTACTAGCAAAACCACGCAGCAGCTAGTGCCCGCCATCCCGCTCCATCAGTTGCGGTGATATAGTTCCTATTTATGCTGTTAAACCGCTTAAATCGGAACTATATCACCGCAACTTTTATGGACGCGTGGGTGGGCTATACTAGCTGCGGATGAAAGGAAGTTAGCCATGTATGACAAAGGACCCGTGCCTGGCCGCAACGACGCTTGCTGGTGCGGCAGCGGCAAGAAATACAAGAAATGCCATAGCGCCTTTGATGAGCGCCTCGAGCGCTTGTGGGAAGAGGGCTGGGAGGTTCTGCCTCGCACGCTCTACAAGACACCCGCCGATATCGAGGGCATCAAGCGCTCGGCCGCTATCAACGTGGGCGTGCTCGATTACGTAGGCGAACACATCGCCGCGGGCATGACCACCAACCAGATCGACCAGATGATCTACGACTACACCGTTGAGCACGGCGGCACGCCGGCCGACCTCAACTACGAGGGCTATCCCAAGAGCGTGTGCACCTCGATCAACGACGTCGTCTGCCACGGTATCCCCTGCGATGCGGATGTGCTGCACGAGGGCGACATCATCAACGTGGACTGCTCCACGATCCTGGACGGTTACTTTAGCGACTCGAGCCGCATGTTCTGTATCGGCGAGGTCTCGGCCGAGCGCCAGCGCCTGGTCGACGTCACCCGCGCCAGCGTGGAGGCGGGCCTGACAGCCGTCAAGCCATGGCTGCCGTTGTCCGTGATGGCCGAGGCCGTGCAAAAGACGGTCGAGGACGCCGGCTTTAGCGTGGTGCGCGAGTACGGTGGACACGGCATCGGTAAGGAGTTCCACGAGGACCCGTTTGTGGGCTTTACCACCGAGGCGCCCGATGTGGACACCATCATGGCTCCGGGCATGGTCTTTACCATCGAGCCCATGGTCAACGCCGGAGCGCCCGACATCAAGATCAGCAAGGGCGACGGTTGGTGCGTGCGTACCAAGGACGGCAGCGATTCGGCCCAGTGCGAGGTACAACTCGTGGTGACCGAGGATGGTTACGAGCTGCTGAGCTGGTAGCCGTGGATACGCCGGATGCTGACGGGCACGCTCGTCTTGCATCCGGCGTTTTATTTAAACGTTTTGCCTGATAAAACCTGCCAAAATAAACCTGTCCCTTTTTGGCAAGTCGAGCGGAGAGGACCGCTAGTGAACATCCTGGTTTTGCTGCCCGTCAATGACCGCCATCGCGCAATTCTTGAGTCGAGTGCTCCGGGCGAGGACTTTATCTACACGAGCGCCGACGCCGCCACGCACGAGCAGGTCGCCGATGCCGACGTGATCTTGGGCAACATAGACCCTGCCTTGCTTACCGCATGCGAGCATCTCCAGCTGTTGCAATTGCAGACCGCCGGCTATGACGATTACTTGGCCGCCGGCACCGTGCCGGCTGAAGCCAAGCTGTCTTGCTCGATCGGCGCCTACGGTCAGGCCGTGAGCGAGCACATGTTTGCCATGGTCCTTTCCATGATGAAGCGCCTGCCCGGCTACCAGGACCTGCAGCGCGAGCATCGCTGGGAGGATTTGGGGCCGGTCACCTCGCTCAAAAACGCCAATGTGCTGGTGCTGGGCGCGGGCGACATTGGCGGCCACTTTGCCACGCTCTGCCGCAACATGGGTGCGCACGTCCGCGGCATCAAGCGCCACCCGCTCGTCTACCCCATTGTGTTTGAGGACATGGACGGTATGGATGCCCTGTCCGAGCGCCTGGCCGAGGCTGACATCGTCGCATCCTTTATGCCCAGCACACCCGAGACCCGCGGCCTGGCGAACGCCGAGTTCTTCGCCGCGATGAAACCGGGCGCCTTCTTTGCCAACGGCGGCCGCGGCGACCTTGTGGTCGCCGACGACTTGGTTGCCGCCCTGGAGTCGGGACATCTCGCCGGCGCCGCGGTCGACGTCACCGACCCCGAACCGTTGCCTGAAACAAGCCCACTGTGGGATGCGCCCAACATGCTCATCACGCCACACGTCTCCGGCTGGTTCCACCTAGCCGCCACGCTCAACAACGTTGTCGACATCGCCGCAGAGAACCTGCGTCACCTGCAAGCCGGCGAAACTTTACGTTGTTGGATCGAGCACTAATCTTGTTCCGCCGTTCTAACGAACGGCGGACCGGTCGACGCTGCGCGCCGCCCAGAGCGACAATTTGCCATTCAAAAGGCGAGGCACGACCAGAAGGTCAATGCCTCGCCTTTTTCATGCCGACTTGTTCGCTCTGGACATCGCTCGCTGACGTTTGCCCAACCTGCGGTGTCATAACAATTCTGTCCAGCTGTTGGCATTGAGGCATTTTCCCAGATAAAACCTGCCAAAATAAACCTGTCCCTTTTTGGTAGGTTTTAGAGCTCCACGCTTTCGGCGCCGTTGATGGTTAGGTTTCGCTCGTAGAAGGCGGTGAGGGCGCGGATGGCGTACATCACGTCGCGCACGCCGCCGGTCTCGTAGCTCGAGTGCATGGCCAGCTGCGGCAGGCCCACGTCCACGGCATGCATGCTCGCCTGCATGTTCGACAGGTTGCCGAGCGTGGAGCCACCCGCCATATCACTCTTGTTGGCGAAGGCCTGCGTGGGTACGTCGGCGTCATCGCAAATAGCCTGGAACACCGCGCGGCTAAAGGCATCGGTGCAGTAGTGCTGGTTGGCGGCTTCCTTGATGACGATGCCGCCGTTGAGCACGACCTGGTTGCGGGCATCGCACTTCTCGGCGTGGTTGGGGTGCACGGCATGCGCATTATCGCAGCTCACGAGCATCGAGGCGGCAAGTGCGCGATGGTACGACTCATCATCGAAGCCCAGCGACCCGTTGATGCGTCGCAACGCGTCGGCCAAGAAGGTCGACATGGCGCCCTGCTTGGTCTCGGAGCCAACCTCCTCGTTATCAAAGCAGCAAAAGACCGAGACGTCGTGCGCGTTCTCGGCGCCCAAAAATGCCTGCAGCGAGGTATAGGCACAGGCCAGGTCGTCGAGCTTGGGCGTCGAGATAAACTCATCGGCCCAACCCCAAATGCGCGCATCCTGACGATTGACCAGGAACAGATCGCGGCCCAAAATTTGCTCGGGCTCAACGTCCAGTTCGTCGGCGATCAGAGCATCAAAGTCGCCCTGCTTAAGGTCACCGGCGCTGATGAGCGGGCACAGGTCGACAGCACGATTAGGCGCAAAGCCCTCGTTAACGCCGCGGTTCATGTGGATGGCAAGGCTCGGGATAATAGCGACCTCGCGCTCGGTGGCAAGCAGGCGGCTCTCAATACGGTCGCCCTCGCGTACCAGCACGCGGCCCGCGAGTGCCAGCGGACGGTCGAACCAGGTGTAGTCGATCATGCCGCCGTAGGCCTCGGTGTTCAGGCGCAGCGTCTCGCCCGCGCCGTCGAGCTCGGGCACGGCCTTAACCTTAAACGTCGGCGAGTCGCCGTGCGACGCCGTCAGCTGAAAATGGTAGTCGCCGGCAACGCCGTCCTCGCCCCACGTAGCAGCCAGGTCCTCGCCCACCTTAAAGGCGATAACGCTCGAGGTGTTGCGCTGCGTGTAATAACGCCCGCCCGGCTCGATGTCCCACGCCGCGTTCTCGGACAGGTAGGTAAAGCCCGCCTCGTCGAGCTCGGCCATAATGGTCGCCGCCGTATGGAACATGCTGGGGCATGCCTCGATAAAGTCGATAAGGTCGTTGGCGGCCTCGATATCGTCGGCCGTCACATGCGCGCACTCGGGCGTTTCCTGATCCGTCATGCTCTCCCCTTTCGCTGGGTTGATGGTCCCTTCCAGCATACCCCGCCGCGCCAGCGCTGCACTCTTCATTCCGTGTTTAATCCCGCACCGCTCACCAAGTTGAGCCATCATGCCCGTGCACCTTTTGCGACAATTACGCTAACAGGACGAGAGGAGCCGCCATGAAGCCACGTAACATTGCCATCGCCTGCGGTGTCGCGGGAGTCGCCGTCGGCCTTGCCGCTGCCACCGGTATCGTTTATCACAAGCAAATCAAGTCCGCCGCGTCGCTCAAACGCTTGACCGGCTACGCGGATGGCTATGACCTGTACGCAATCGACATCGCCTACGACTACGATCTTGATCGCATCATCGCCGCTGGCGTGCGCGACGACCAGGCCTACATCGATGTCGTGGTGGCGCAGGTGCTGCCCGGTGTGCCGGTACATGTCCAGGCGCCCCAGTTTGCCTGCAGCGCTTTTGTCGCCGTAGATGCCGAAGGCCGCGTGCGCACCGGTCGCAATTACGACTTTAAAGACGACACCTCGGCGCTGCTGGTGCGCAATCACCCACGCGGCGGCTATGCTTCCATCGGGTTTGCCGCCCTTAACAACCTGGGCACCAACGCTCCGCTTGACTCCGTCGCCGGACGCACCGCTGCACTCATGGGCCCGTTTGCCCAGCTCGACGGTGTTAACGAATGCGGCGTGTCCATTGCCGTACTCACCCTGGATTCCAAGCCCTGTGACCAGGACACGCAACGCCCCGTCATCAATACCTCGCTCGCCATCCGTCTGGTGCTCGACCGTGCCGCCACCACGCAAGATGCTGTCGACCTGCTTTCTGCCTACGACATGCACGCCATGGCAGGACGCGATTACCACTTCTTTATCAACGACGCCGCCGGTGACGCGCGCGTAGTAGAGTGGGATCCGCACGATCCGGACCGCGCTTTCAAAGCGACTCCTGTACGCCAGGTTACGAACTTCTATGCCTGCTATTGCGACGAAGTGCTGCCCAACCAAAAGAATGGCGAGCTGGGCCATGGTAAAGAGCGCGCCGTTGCAATCGCCGATGTCCTTGATACCCATGTCGGTGCCCAGGACGAAACGATTGTCTGGGAAGCCCTGCGTGCCGCAGCGCAAGAGCCCAATCCGGAAGACATCACCAGCAATACGCAATGGTCGGTCGTCTTTGACAATACCGAACCCGCCGCCGCCATTACGCTGCGCCGCCACTGGGGCGACGTCGACGCCTTCGCACTGTAAGGAGCCAGGCCCGTCGACCTTACGTTCCCTGACGTTGCTTACATTTCCATACGCTTGAGCTAACACGTTTACCCCCGTATCAACAGTGTGCGGGGGTAAACTTATGCGCATGTTATAACTTGCCCGGAAGGATTCATCATGCTCAGGATCGGTCTTCTTACCAGTGGCGGCGACTGCCAGGCGCTCAACGCCACCATGCGCGGCATCGTCAAAACGCTTATGACCAATAGCGAAGAGCCTATCGAGATTTATGGCTTTGAGGACGGCTATCAGGGCCTTATCTACAGCAGGTTCCGCGTCATGACGCCCGCCGATTTTAGCGGCATCCTCACCCGCGGCGGCACCATCCTGGGCACGAGCCGCACACCGTTCAAGCGTCTGGATACCCCCGAGGCCGATGGTGTCGAGAAGGTGCCGGCGATGGTCCACACCTATCATAAGCTGCAGCTCGACTGCCTGTTTATGCTGGGCGGTAACGGCTCCACCAAGACCGCCAACCGCCTGCGCGAAGAGGGCCTCAACGTTATCGCGCTGCCCAAGACCATCGATAACGACACCTGGGGCACCGAGCTGACGTTTGGCTTTACGAGCGCCATCGACGTCGCCACCAAGTGCATCGACGACATCCACACTACCGCCTCGAGTCACGGCCGCGTGTTTGTTATCGAGATCATGGGCCACAAGGTTGGCTGGATCCCGCTGTACGCCGGCGTCGCGGGCGGCGCGGATGTCATCTTGATTCCCGAGATTCCCTACGACATGGACCAGGTCATCAAGACCATTGAGCATCGCATGGAAACCGGCAGCCGCTTTACCATCGTGGCCGTCGCCGAGGGCGCTATCTCCAAGGAGGACGCGGCGCTGTCCAAGAAGGAGTACAAGAAGAAGCTCGCCGAGCGCACGAGCCCGTCGATTGTCTACGACATCGCCAAGGAGATTGAGGCCAAGACCGGTCGCGAGACCCGCGTCGCCATCCCCGGTCACACGCAGCGCGGCGGCCAGCCCGACGCCCAGGACCGCATCTTTGCGACCCAGTGCGGCGTCGAGGCCGCGCTTGGCTGCCTGCGCGGCGAGTTTGGCTACATGATTGCCCTGCGCGACGGCAAGATGTGCCACATGCCGCTCGAGGATGTCGCCGGCAAGCTCAAGTATGTCGACCCCCAGAGCGATCTGGTGCGTGAGGCCAAGGCGTTGGGCATCAGCTTCGGCGACGAATAGCCTCGGCTGGAACTGCTCTCATCGGAGGCCCCAGGGCTTACCTCCCAAATCGTCCTCGGACATGTCAGGATCCCGCCGTGCGCTTCGCGCGGCGGGATCCTTCCGTCCTGCGGAAAGATTTGGGGGCAAAGCCCCTGGCCTCCCCTACGTTAACTTCGCTGGCGGCGGCTACAGGGACCTACGCTCTGGAAAGTCGCCGGGCTGATAGTTGATTTTTATTGGTAAGGGCTCTTGCTGGTGCGGGGCACTTATTAGAGGCAGGCCTCGGCGATGCGGCGTTTGAGTTCGTCGATGCCGGTGCCGGTCTGGGAGCTTGTGATGATCACGTTCTCGGCCGGAACGTTGAGCTGCTTTTTGATGGCTGCTGCCTGGCGGGCCTGCTGGGTGCGGCTGAGCTTGTCGGCTTTGGTGAGGCAAACGATAAAGTTGAACTCGTTGCCCTGTAGGTAGTCGATCATGTCGTGGTCGAGCTTGCTGGGGTCGTGACGAATGTCCACCAGCGAGACGACCAAGTTAAAGCTGCGCTCGGAGTCGAAAAAGTCGCCGATAAGCTCGGCCCAGCGGTCGCGCTCGGCCTTGGAGCGACGGGCGAAACCGTAACCCGGCAGGTCCACGAAATGCACGTCATCGGCCTCAAAGAAGTTGATGTTGCTCGTCTTGCCCGGCGTACTGGAAACCTTGACTAGGTTCTTGCGGCCAAATAGCTTGTTCATAATCGACGACTTGCCCACGTTGGAGCGGCCGACAAAGCTCACCTCGGGGCAGGTGGACTCGGGAATCTGCGAAACCTTGCCATAGCTGGCGACGAACTTGGCAAGCTGGTAGTTAATGGAATCGGCCATGGACACTCCTTGGTCGTAGGTTCTTACAAAACGGGCGTGCTATTGCGCGGCGGCGATACGACGAACGATGTCAAGCGTGATACCGCTCGCAGTGCGAGCGTACTCGTCCAGATCGAACTCGCGCTCGCAAAACGCGTCATATGCCTCGTCGCAATTATCGCTGATAGCGCGCAGCACCAGGCAATCGACACCATTCTTGGCCGCGATGTGCGCAATTGCCGCGCCCTCCATCTCGACGCAATCGGCATGCGTGGCCTCAATCGCAGCGTTACGCATGGCGTCACCCGTAACAAAGCGGTCACCCGTGGCGATAGTGCCACACAGGAACTGCTTGGGGTCCTTCTCCGCAGAATTCTCATCCGCCGAGGTATCCACAAATCCATGCTCGGCAAGCACGGCGGCGGCAACATCAACCAACGCCGGCGTCGAGGCAAACTCCTCGAGCCCCGGCGCGGACTCGGCGATGAGTGCCGTATCGGTATCCAGATAGCGCAGGCACTTGCCTATAACCACGCCGTTAATATGGAGTTTAGGGTTTAGGCCGCCCGCAATACCCGAAAACACAACGGCCTGCGGGGCGTATTTGCTGATGAGATGCTGCGTTGCGGCAGCGGCGTTCACGGTCCCCATGCCTGCCGTCGTGGCGACTACCGTCAGACCCGAAAGCCCACCGTTCACAACGGTCAAGCCCGCCTCCTGCGACTCATGCGCGCCACTCAGCTCTTCCTTAATCTGCGCAACCTCTTTTTCGAGTGCGCCTATGATCGCGATGGTTGCCATGCCATCCCCCAAATCCGTGCAAATTGCTTATCCACGGTATGGTACCAGCATTTTGACTCAACCGCGCAATACGAAGCCGCTAGACCACCGCAGCGCGGGTATCGTAGAGGAGCAAAAGACTTGCTAGCCGATGGCGTTTTTTAGCTCCGCGCGGCGCTTTTTCATGCCGGTCATAACGGCATTACGCAACTCGGGCATGCGCGCGGTATCCATCTGGGGCACGCCCTCGAGCTTATAGGGAATCCCCAGCTGCTCATACTTGACGACGCCCATCGTGTGATACGGCAGCATCTCCAAACCCACCACATTATGCCACGGAGCGATGAGGCGGCCGAGCTTCTCGCACTCCTCCACCGTGTCGGTAATGCCCGGCACCACCACGTGGCGGATAACGACCTTAATCTTGCGACGCGCGAGCTCATCACCAAACGCCAGAATGCGTGCGGGATCGCAACCGGTCAGCTTTTTATGCTCGATGGGATCGGCGTGTTTAATGTCGAGCAGCACCATATCGGTCTCGTTGAGTAGGGCATCGAACTTCTCGGGATGCTGGGGGTCGAAGGCGTAGCCACAGCTATCCAGGCAGGTATGCACGCGGCCGTCGGGGTTGCTGTGCATGGCACGGAACAGATCAGCCAAAAACTCGGGCTGCAGGAGCGGTTCACCGCCCGAAACGGTAATGCCGCCGCTACGGTAGAACTCATAGTTGCTCTGGAACTCGTCCATCAGATGCTCGACGGTCACCATGGTGCCGCCGTTGACCGACCAGGTATCGGGATTGTGGCAATACGCGCAGCGCATGGGACAGCCCTGAACAAACACCACAAAGCGGATGCCAGGTCCGTCGACCGTTCCCATCGTCTCGATTGAATGCACGCGGCCCAGGGCAAACGCAGAGTCCTCGGGACGAGCGTCCACACCCTCAAGCGTCATTTCTGCCATTCGCGCTACCTTGCCTCTCCTTGAATGCAACCAATTAAAATGCCAGAGCCATTCTAGCCCATGCGTTTGCGTTTAAACGTCTCGGGCCAGAATGGCACGTTTTAATCTATCCCCCATCACCATGGTTGGGAGCTACGTCGAGACGTCAGGCTGAAGAGCGCTCGCCTGCGGCCTTTACGCCTTGAGCGTGAGCACCGCACCGAAGGCGGTCGGGCCGCAATGGCTCGAGATGACGCCGCCAACCTGAGTCCAGGTAACGTCCTTAAAGCCCAGGTCGTGCGCATAGACTTCCATGTCATCGCGCAGCTCCTGGGAAAGGCCCACCGAATACGCCAAGCCAATGTGCGAGTAGTCAATCTCGCCCTTCGCAACCATGTGGTCAATAAAGGCGCGGGCGCACTTGAGCATAGAGCCGCGGAACTTCTTGGTCGCCACGAACTTGCCGCCCGTCACCTCAATGCAGGGCTTAATCTTGAGCAGATGGGCGCCAAGGAATGCCACGTTGGACAGACGACCGCCTACCTTAAGGAAGGCTAGGTCGGTAGGAACAAAGCCCAGCAGCACACGGTCCATGACGGAGTTCGTGAAGGCGAAGATCTCGTCGACGGTGGCATCGGGGTGAGCCTCGATGTATTTGGCAGTCTCGACGACAACGAGCGACTGGCCCACCGAGACAAAGCGCGTGTCCATGGAGTAGACGTAGTCGCGCCCCTTGGCGGCGATCTTCGATGATTGATGCGAGCAGGTCGTGGCCTCGGAGTACGCAAGATGCAGAATGGTCGCATCGGGCTGCTCGGCATGGATACGGTCGTACACGTGAGCAAAATCCGCAGGCGCGCAGCCGCTGGTCTTGGGCATTACGCCAAACTCGTTGCAGCGTGAATAAATCTCGAGCGGATCGATTGAACCGTCCTCGACGGTCTCGTCGCCAATCGTGACATGCATAGGCACGCGCACGATGCCGTAGCGCTCGCAGAGCTCCGGCGTCACATCCGACCCAGACTCGACCACGATTACGTACTTGCCCATTATTATCACGACCCATCTCGACATTGGCTTTTCAATACATGGCACGCGCCGCCGCACTGTTGCACAACGGCGTCCAAGCGCCAAAGAGACGCCGCCCCTTGCACACAACAAAGGACAGCGTCTCCCTGGAAAACTCCGTGCATCCTGAGATTCTACACGGTTTATTAAGGAGTGTTACTTATTCCGCAAACGGTCGCTATACGCGATAAACGGTAGCTGGCCGCGGTAACTGCGACACATTCCGCCCAGCAAGTCCAATCGTACTCCATGCACGGTTAATGCACGAGGCGGTAGAAATTCATCGATACCGCACCCTCGGCGTGCAGCTCCATCGCCGGAACCGCCGGCGAATAGGTCCGGCTCGTAAGTGCCGCCTCGCCGCCATTTGCAAAAATCTCGACCATCGTAGTGTCCGAAAGCACGCGTAGGTCGCGAAGCTCGCCGAGCTCAATCGACCTCTGGTCGCGCCCATAGCTTTTGTCACCCATATCGAGGGTAAGCATCCCGTCCGTATAACGCACAAAGACACCCTTGCGGATTTCGAGCTCGACCATCTTGGCGCCCTCACAGGAAACCACAAGATCAAACAGGCGGCCCGGCTCCTCAACGGTTTCACCGCCTGTCGCGCGAACGCAGTCGCCGCGCATCTTCTCAATCTCGTGCGCCGGCTGCTGACAGAGCTTACCATCGCGTATGCTCAGCTCTCGCGGCACCGTCAACGCGCACTGCCACCCGCGTGCCACCGTCGGGTTTTCTGCCGTCGCATCGGGGCAACCAGACCACCCGATCATCAAACGCCGACCCGCAGCATCCTCAAAGGACTGCGGTGCGTAGAAATCAAAGCCGGCATCGACCATCGGGGGCATGCCCTGCCCGGTGATCTTAAAGCTCGGCGCCTCCCAATCGGCCTCGATGGAGAACCACACGCACTGGTGCGGATTGCGGTAACGCCAACCATCGGCGGGCACGCCCTGCGGACAGCAAACGAGAATTAGCTCGCCATCAAGCTCAAATAGATCAGGGCACTCCCACATAAAACCAAACTTCTCGCCCAGCTCAATGCGCGTCGCATAGCTCCAATCCTCTAGATCGCGCGAAGTATAGACAAGCACGCAGCCGCGGTCGTCTTTCGTACGAGCGCCCAGAACCATGTAGTAGATACCATCGTGTTCAAGGATCTTGGGGTCGCGTACGTGCGTACCGATATCGTCGGGGTAATCGACCGGCCCAACAGCCACACGCTTCTTGCCCAATTCGTCGGGATTCTCGGTAACCATATGAATTTGGTTTTGCTCACGGCCCGTCAACACGTAGTCGTAATCATCGCGGTCAAAATGCTTGACGTTGCCGGTATAGAAGTAGTGAATCTTGCCGTCGTGTACAAAGGCAGAACCAGAATACGCTCCGCTCGAATCCAAATCGGAATCGGGGAACAGCACAGGGCCGCGATTCTCGTACGTCACAAAATCCTTTGTTGTCAGATGATTCCAAAGCACTGGACCGCCATGCGCAGCATCGAATGGATCGTATTGGTGATAGATGTGATACGTATCACCGATCTGCACCAAACCGTTGGGGTCGTTGAGCCAGCCAAGCTCAGGCTCCACATGGAACAGGAGCCTATCGGGGTCGGACGCGATGCGACCCGCCGTCTCATCCTGTCCGGCACGCCACTGCTCATAGTCCGCGCGTGTCACCTTATTTTTTTGATTAAACATCGCCGTTGACTTTCTCGTCTATGGGGAAGGACGCTCGACTCACACGAGTCGAACGCCCTTCCCCAAATGGACTTATCCTCAGATTACGCTGAACGGCTCAACTAGAAGCTGACATCAAAGCCAGCACCAGCGCCCTCTTCATCAGTGGTCGGCACGCCCTTTGCCTTGTTGTAGGCAAAGATCAAGACGATCGGCACGATAAAGGCGATGAGATTGCCAGCCACATACCACACGAGCGTCTCGGGCGTGACGATGAGCAGGCCAAGCACGCCGGTCAGACCCTGACCGATGGCGCGCACCTCAAAGAGCTTCACGAAGGCACCGCCGCAGCCTGCACCGATGCAAGCGCAGATGAACGGGATGATCGAGTAGCGCATGTTTGCAGCAAAGATTGCGGGCTCGGAGATACCGACCAGCGTCGGGATAAAGGACGACATGCAGATGTTGCGCTCTTTGGAATGCTTCTTGTGAATGAGGTACATGCCGATGGCGCCGCCGCCCTGGGCGATGATGGAAACCGACCAGATGGCCTGGATGTAGTTGAAGCCAGTCGTGGCGACGAGGTTTGCCTCGATACCCTGGATGAACTGATGCGTACCGGTAACGACGAGCGGCTGCAGGAATGCGGCAAAGACAAAGGCACCGAAGACGCCCATCCTGTTGTACAGGATATCGATTACACCGGCGAGGACGTCGCCGATCAGGTTGCCGAGCGGGCCGAACACGGTGAACAGGGCGACGTTAGCAAGAATCAGGGTAACGGTCGGGACAAAGACGAACGAGACGACCTCGGGGATGTACTTCTGGGCAATCTTTTCGACCTTGGCCATAAACCAGGCAGTCAGGATTGCAGGGAACACGCCGCCCTGGAAAGCAACCATGGGGATGGAGAGCGGACCAAAGTTCCAGTACTCAGCACCCGTCGGATCCATAACGAACGTGTTGCGGTTCATAAGGCTCGGGTGAACCATGACGATACCGACGAGGATGCCCAGAATCGGGTTACCGCCAAAACGCTTCACCGCGCTGTACATAACCAGGACAGGCAGGTAGTCAAACGTGGTGGCGATAATGGCAAAGAAGCTTGCGAGGTTCTTGAGGAACTCGCTGTGGTCGGCAAGGCTGCCCTCCATGCCAAAGAGGCCGTTGGCAACGATCAGCGACTTAAGGCCGATGATGATAGCAGCGCCGACGAAAGCGGGAATGATGGGGATAAAGATATCCGAGAATACCTTGAGGACCGAGAAGAACTTGCCCTTCTTGTCCGCCTCGGCGCCCTTGACCTCGGAAGCGCTGATCTCCTTAACGCCCGTCAGAGCCATAAACTCATCGTAGACCTTGTTGACGGTACCGGTACCGAAGATGATCATGAGCTGGCCGCTGTTGTACAGCACGCCCTTGACGCCATCGATGTTCTCGAGCTCGGCCTTGTTGTACTTGCTCGTATCCTTGAGCACCAGACGCAGACGCGTAACGCAATGCGTGGCGCCCTCGATGTTCTCCAGACCGCCGACGTTATCGACGACTTGCTGAGACACTACTTTGTAGTCCATGTTCCTCTCCATTCCCTTACGAAATCATAAAACGTTTTGATGCCATTACAGAGACGCGATCGTTGCATTTGCGCACTTGAGCGTACCGTCGGTGACCGTCAGTGCCACACCCTGGCCCTGCTTATTGCAGAAGCGCGCGTTAAGCGCAACATCATCGACAAAGATGGTCGCGATATCGTCGTCAACGACCAGGCGCACATGATGAGTGCCCTCGCCCTTAAAGAACAACGGACGCTCGAGGCCCATGTTGTTGACCTGGAACCACGGATACTGGGGGGCCGCCGTAAACTCGAGCTTGCCCTCACGCAGGTTGGCGCGGAACTCATAGGCAAGACCGGACTCGGCGTCCTCGGCAAGCTTCACCGAGAAGCCGGCAGCGTCACCGGCGAGCTCGATGTCGGCATCAAGCATATAGGTGGAACCGGCATCCGCGGCGAGCACCTGCTCGACCTTGCCCGACTCGCAGGAAAGCTCAAAGGCCTCGACTGCCTTAGCCTCGCCAAAGGCGCCAAGCATGCTGTCAGGGAGCTTGGTGCCGAGCGTTCCGTCGGCACGCTGAACGATCTCGAGAGGCATAAAGGTGCCACCCCACAGGTAAGAGCTGGGATCGCCACCCTCGTCACGCGTAGGAACCCAACCAAAGAGAACGCGGCGCTCGCCATCAAATGCGGTACGCGCGGCATAGTACGCGCGGCCATCGAATGAATCGTCAGCAGGAGTGATCCAAGGACCGTTGATGGAGCGAGACATGCGGTAACGGGTCTTGTTGCCATCGCTGTACTCGGAGAACACCAGATACCACCAGTCGCCCATCTTAAAGAGATCAGGCATCTCGAACATGGTGTAAAGGCCCGGATTCCACCAGTCGCCCTGGAACTCCCAGGTATCCAGGTCCTTGGAGGTGAACTTGACCAGACGCCCGGTCATCAGACGCTTGTCCTCGCCCACGCGCGTGCCGAGGATGAGCATGTACTCTTCGTTCTCCTCATCCCAAAGCACAAAGGGATCGCGCCAGTTGCGGTCATCGTAACCTTCCTGGGGCGGAAGCAGCGTCTCGGCGATGTTCTTCTCCCACTTGACGGCGTCGTCACTCGTTGCGTGAAGAAGAACCTGCTTCATCAAGCGTGCGCGGACCTTATCGCGATTGCAACCAGTGTAGAGCGCATGGTACTTGTCGCCCACCTTAAACACCGTGCCGGCATAAACATACTGGTCGACTTCCTCGTCGCCGCCACGCTCAAGGCTCTCGCCAAAGTCCTTGTAGTTGACGAAATCCTTGGTCGTCGCGAGTGCCCAACCAAACGGCTCTCCGAAAGGACCGGGGTTTCGCGTGTCACGCTGGTGATAGAGATAGAACGTGCCGTCCTCGCCGTACGGCATGATGTCGCCTACCCAAATTCCCTCAGGCTGGTAATACACCTTGTGCATCCGAGACTTCCTTTCCCACAAGATACTAACTCGGTACAACTGCAAGATATGTCAATCGTTTTCATATGTCAAACGTTTTCACACTAATACGTCTTTTCGCAGTTCCAGTCGTCGGCAAACGGTTGACATATGGCGGCGAACGGTCATCAGAGGCGTTTGAGGAATTCTTTTGGCACGGGATGAACTACGCGGTTTTGCCCTCAATGAGTTCAACGGGGAGCTTGGTATTCGATTCGGGCTTTTCACCGTTAACAAGAGCGATGATGGATTGCGCCGCGAGCTCTCCGATGCGATCGATATCTTGACGAACGGTTGTTAAGTCAGGCATAAACGTCATAGTGCGGCGGGCGCCATCCGCGCCCACGACCTTAATATCGTCCGGAGCGCTCAAGCCGCGCCGCTTCATCACGTTGAGGCAGATGGCCGCCATCGTGTCGTCTCCCGCAAAGATGCCGTCAATATCGGGGTTCTCATCGAGGATCTTCGCAACGACCGCACTCTTTTCGTCGTCGGACTTAACGAACTCGACCTCACGGACAAGCGCGGGCAAACCGGCCTGCTCCACAACATCGTGGTAGGCATCGGTACGCTTATTGGCAGGCATACGCATGCGGCTATTGTTGCGCAGGCACAAGATGCGCGAACACCCGTCATCGATCAGGCGACGCGTGGCAAGTTCGCCGATGCTATAGCTGTCGCTCGCAATCTGAACAGAGGCTTCGCCAAGGTCGCAGTCGATACCAACCAGACTCAAGCCCATCTCGGCATACGCCTCGGCACCGATATTAAGCGAGTTGACGATGACGCCATCAACCATATTGCGTCGAAGCATGTCGATATAAGAGCGCTCAAGCTCGGGTCGATTGGCGCTATTGCACAGCAGCATCTTAAAACCGTTTTCGGCCAGGGTATGCTCAATGACTTGAACCACTTGGGCATGAAACGGACTGCTGACATAGGGGACGATCATACCGATAAGATTCAGGCGACCGTTGAGCATGGCACGAGCGATATCGTTGGGCGTATAGTTGATGCGCTTCATCGCGGCATGGACCTTATCGCGGGTCTCTTGGCTAATATAGCCACGATTATTAAGCACACGAGATACCGTAGTAGGCGAAACCCCCGCCACCGCCGCAACTTCCTTGATGCCAGGCTTAGCCGTATCCTTAGAACGAGCACTCTCGCGAGCCATAGCACCCTCCCCCATCAACATGTCATACGTTTACATACGAACAAAGCATACCCCAACAACAGCGGGATGACGGTAACAGTACAAGTAAGTAAACGACTCATCCTAATAATTAGGAGAGTTCCGCCTAAAGGGTGACTACACAGGACCCCCGCCGGGGCTGTTTGGGCTACCTCTCAAAACATTCCGCACTGATATCTTCTGTATTGAAGACGTCGATGATGCACCCGTATACCATTGACGTCGACACCATCAGATGCGGACCGCGCGGTGACCCCACATTCCGCTGGCGCCCACAGGGCTGCCCTCGTTTCCTGACATGTCCCGCGCGGGCCGCGGCGAGCCGAGACCGCCGCATGACCTAATAGGAGCATGGAGCGATACCGCGGACCCGATCAACCGCATTCTATCGCGCCCCGTCAGTGTGCCGTCTGCCCGGTCCAGGCGAGCACGGAAAGAACGGAGCGAGACATGAGAACCGAATCGACACCCGGCGCCCGCGGGCCGGTCTTCTGCGGGGTCGACACCCACGCCGACTCGCACTGGCTGTACGTCCTGGACTGGAGGGGCCGCAGGGTCCTGTCCCGCCGGTTCCCCGCCGACGCGGCGGGCTACGAGGCGCTCGCCGGGGCGATCGCGGCGGCCGGGGAGCCGGCCTGCGTCGCGATGGAGGGGACGTCGTCCTACGGGGCGGGCCTCACCAGGCACCTCGCGTCGCTGGGGATGCCCGTGCGCGAGGCGCTCTCCCCGGCGAGGACGCAGAGGAGGCGCCCGGGGCAGGGGAAGTGCGACGAGGCGGACGCGGAGAGGGCCGCCCGCGCGGCGATGTCCGGCTCAAGGCTCGGGACCCCCAAGAGCCAGGACGGGTGGGTCGACGGGGTGCGCTGCATGCTCGCGGCGCGCTCCGGGGCGGTGAAGGCGCGGACCTCGGCGATCAACACCGCGAGGTCGCTGCTCACCACCGCGCCGGAGGGGCTCAGGTCGAGGTTCCGCGGCATGGGAGGGCCGAGGCTGATGGAGGAGCTCCCCTCCGTGCGCTCCGAGGGCGCGCTGGGCGCCGCGCTCGGAGCGCTGGCGGACCTGTGGGCGGCGGCGCGCGACGCGGCGCTCGACATGGAGCGCGCGATCGAGGCGTCCCTGGAGGAGAACTGCCCCGCGCTGCTGGCGATGTACGGGTGCGGGCCCGTGAGCGCGGCCAAGCTCGCGGTCGCGGCCGGGGACAACCCGGGCAGGCTGCGCTCCGAGGCGTCGTTCGCGGCGATATGCGGGGCCTGCCCCATCCCCGCCTCGAGCGGCAAGACCGTGAGGCACAGGCTCTACAGGGGCGGCGACCGGCAGGCGAACAGCGCGCTGCACGAGATCGCGAGGCAGAGGGTCATGCGCGACCCCGAGACCGCCGAGTACGCCGAGAGGGCCAGGGCGCGGGGGAAGAGCGACAGGGAGGTCATGAGGTGCCTCAAGCGCTACGTGGCCAGGGAGGCGTACCGGGCGCTGATGCGCCCGCACGAGATAAGGAGGCCGGCGGACGCGTCGGAGCTCGTGGCGGCCAGGCGCGCGGCGAAGGTCAGCCAGGTGAGGGCGGCGTCCATACTGGGCACCAGCGAGAAGTACATCTCGATGCTGGAGAGGGGCCAAAGGGAGCTCAAGCCAATAAGGAGGGCCTACGAGGCGTGGGTCGAGGCGGGGCTCCCGCTCAATTGGGACAGGCAGGCGTTCGAGGCCGAGCGCAAAATGGATTCTAAAAAACACCTTGCCAAATAGGAGCGTCAGGACGCAAAGAGGCTCGCCGCACGAAGTGCGCAGCGAGCCTCTTTGCATGTCCGAGGACGTTTTGGGAGGTAGCCCAAACAGCCCCGGCGATCCTGCGGGAGTTGAGTCCCTTTAGAACTTGTCGTGGAAGGTACGCGCAATGACCTCGTCCTGCTGCTCCTTGGTGAGCGTGTGGAAGTTCACGGCGTAGCCGGAAACGCGGATGGTCAGCTGCGGATACTTCTCGGGGTGAGCCTGAGCGTCGAGCAGCGTCTCACGGTTGAAGACGTTGATGTTCAGGTGGTGGCCACCCTTCTCGGCGTAAGCGTCGAGCATGTGGACCAGGTTATCGGCCTGAGTCTCGGAAACTTCAGAAACCTTCATAATGTGTCTCCTTCGATCGATAGGCGCCGGCCGAAACCGGCGCACTAATCAGTAATCGTTATTGTTAGTATAGCACTAACAATAGTTACTCGCCCAGCTGATCAAGGTCGATATCGCCAAAGAACACCTGATCCTCCTTGCCGAGCGCACTCGGGATGATGGAGAAGGTGTTAGAGATGCCGTCCTGAGCATCGCGGAACGGGAGCTTGGAAACCGAAGACAGCGAAGCGATGGCGCCGTGGCTATCGCGCTTGTGCATGGGGTTAGCACCCGGGGCGAACGGCTGGCCAGCCTTGCGGCCGTCGGGCGTGGAGCCGGTCTTCTTACCGTACACGACGTTGGAGGTAATGGTCAGAACCGAGGTCGTGGGCACGGAGTTGCGGTAGGTGTCGTTCATGCGGATGTACTCCATGAACTGGTGCACAACGTCGTGAGCGATCTGGTCGACGCGGTCGTCGTCGTTGCCGTACTTGGGGAACTCGCCTTCGGTCTCGAAGTCGACGATGATGCCGTTCTCGTCACGGACGGGGTGGACCTTGGCGTACTTGATGGCGGACAGGGAGTCAGCCACGACGGAAAGGCCAGCGATACCCGTAGCGAACCAGCGGTGCACGTGCTTGTCATGCAGAGCCATCTGGATGCGCTCGTAGCAGTACTTGTCGTGCATGTAGTGAATGATGTTCAGCGAGTTGACGTACACGCCAGCGAGCCACTTCATCATGTCGTTGTACTTGGCCACAACGTCGTCGTAATCGAGCGTATCGCCCTCGACGGCGCGGTACTTGGGGCCGACCTGCTTCTTGGAGACCTCGTCGACGCCGCCGTTGAGTGCGTAGAGCAGGCACTTGGCCAGGTTGGCGCGGGCGCCGAAGAACTGCATTTCCTTGCCGATGCGCATGCTGGATACGCAGCAGGCAATGGCATAATCATCGCCGTGGGTCACCCTCATTAAATCGTCGTTCTCATACTGGATGGAGGAGGATTCAATGGAGGTCTTGGCACAGAACCTTTTAAAATTCTCAGGAAGCTTTGTGGACCACAGTACAGTCAGGTTTGGCTCAGGGGCAGTGCCCAGGTTCTGAAGGGTGTGCAGATAACGGAAGGACATCTTGGTCACCATGTGGCGGCCGTCAATGCCGATTCCTCCGATGGATTCCGTAACCCATGTGGGGTCTCCGGAGAACAGCTCGTTGTAAGACTTAATACGTGCAAACTTGACCATACGGAACTTCATGGTCATGTGATCGATCAGCTCCTGTGCCTCTGTCTCAGTCAGTGTGCCGTTCTTTAAATCTCTCTCAATATAAATGTCAAGGAATGTGCAGACACGACCAATACTCATTGCAGCACCGTTCTGTGTCTTAATAGCAGCAAGATAACCGAAATAAGTCCACTGAACAGCTTCTCTTGCATTCTTAGCAGGCTCAGAGATATCGTAACCGTAAATGGCTGCCATCTCCTTCATTCCCTTCAGGGAATTGATCTGCTCCTGCAGCTCCTCACGAAGGCGGATCACTTCACCCTTCATGCTTCCGCTTCCGCAGACTGCCTTGTCCGCTTCCTTCTCTGCGATCAGATGATCGATACCGTATAGAGCAACTCGACGATAATCACCTACGATACGTCCACGTCCGTATGTATCCGGAAGACCTGTGATGATCTTGTTGTGTCTTGCTTTCTTCATTTCAGGTGTGTAAATATCAAATACTCCCTGGTTGTGTGTTTTATGATATTTTGTAAAGATCTTATGAAGTTCTTCGCTTGGCTGATAACCGTAAGTTGTACAAGCCTGCTCAGCCATCTTAATTCCACCGTATGGCATAAAAGCTCTCTTCAGAGGTTTGTCTGTCTGAAGACCAACAACCTTCTCAAGATCCTTTGTCTCTTCACTGATGTATCCTGGGCCATATGCTGTAAGACCAGATACTACTTCAGTTTCCATATCAAGAACGCCGCCCTTTGCACGCTCTTCTTTCTGAAGTTCCTGAAGCTTACCCCATAATGTATCGGTTGCTTCTGTTGGTCCTTCCAGGAAGGATTCGTCTCCTTCGTATGGTGTATAGTTCTCCTGGATAAAGCTGCGAACGTCAACTGAGTTCACCCATTCTTTTCCTTTAAAACCAGCCCACTGCTCAAAATGTGCCATCTTTTTGTTCCCCTTTCCTATCTTTCATTTTCTTTTGCGCCGTCAGTATACCATTTCGTGAAGAAAATATCAAGGCTTATTCTGATAATCGTTTTCAAAATCGCCCTTGTATGCAATTTTGTGCAATTTGTGTATATTTATACGAACAATATCGCTTTATTTTGCATTTTTCCAGGCACAATTTTACCTTTTGGGCACTAAAAGATGTGGAGGAACTGACGTTGGCATTCTGATCCCTCTTACATATTTTTGTATAAAAAAGAAGAACCTGCACATTATACAGATTCTCCATTCTTTTGCATTTTATTCTGCAGATGCTTTTTCAACCTGTGCGATGGCTGCTTTCTGCATTGGAATACGGCAGTTCTTGTTGCTTCCGAATTCTACGATTACATCTTCATCACTGATGTCAATCAGTACACCGTAAAATCCGCTTGTTGTCAGTACTGTATCTCCGACTTCCATCTCGTTGATCATTGCCTGAACTCTCTTCTGTTCTTTCTTCTGAGGTCTCATGAAGATCATGTAGAATCCTCCGAAAATAACTGCATATACAACAATTAAAATAACCCAGCTTGTACCGCTGGAGCTCTGTGCTGCTAATGAAAACATCTCTTTTCCTCCTACTCATCTTTAAACACTATTGCTATCATACACAAAAACCTCGCATTCAGCAAGGTTTTTTATGCTTTTTTCATTATTTTATTCATTCTTGCCCGTTACAGCGGCAATTTTTCTCTCTTTATACTCTTTATAACAGTCATGATCGATCGCATCACGGATCTCTTCCATCATTGTATTATAGAAATACAGATTATGAAGCACACACAGACGCATTCCCAGCATTTCTTTTGCTTTTAACAGATGTCTGATATATGCTCTTGAATAATTGCGGCATGCCGGGCACTGGCATCCTTCTTCAATCGGTCTGTCATCCAGCTCAAATTTGGCATTGAACAGATTAAGTTTTCCATGATTCGTGTACACATGTCCATGTCTTCCATTTCTGCTTGGGTACACACAGTCAAAGAAATCTACGCCTCTGTCAACTGCTTCCAGAATATTCACCGGAGTTCCGACTCCCATCAGATAAGTCGGTTTATGATCTGGAAGATGGGGAACAACTGCATCCAGGATCCGGTACATCTCTTCATGAGATTCACCGACTGCCAGTCCGCCAACCGCATATCCATCCAGATTCAGTTTTGAAATCTCATCCGCATGTTTGATGCGGATATCTTCATATACTCCGCCCTGATTGATTCCAAAAAGCATCTGATGCTTATTAATTGTATCCGGAAGCGAATTCAGGCGTTCCATTTCTTTTTTACATCGTACAAGCCATCTGGTCGTACGCGCCACAGATTTTTCTATATATTCCCTGTCAGCTACACTCGACGGGCACTCATCAAATGCCATCGCTATCGTAGATGCCAGATTCGACTGAATCCGCATACTCTCTTCTGGCCCCATAAATATTTTATGTCCGTCAATATGGGAATTGAAATACACTCCCTCTTCTTTGATTCTGCGCAGTCCCGCAAGTGAAAACACCTGAAATCCGCCCGAATCGGTAAGAATCGGCTTGTCCCAATTCATAAATTTGTGAAGTCCGCCCAATTTTTTTACCACTTCGTCTCCCGGACGCACATGTAAATGATAAGTATTTGATAATTCTACCTGCGTCTTTATCTCCTGCAAATCCGTAGTTGCCACAGCCCCTTTAATTGCAGCTGCCGTACCGACATTCATAAACACGGGGGTCTCGATGACCCCATGTACCGTATGCAGCCGTCCTCTTTTTGCAAGGCCGTCTTTTTTGATTAATTCATACATGATTATATTTCCTTTTTCTCTAATTATGTACTACCACCGGTGTTCCTGCCGAAATAAGTTCGAATAATTTTCCGGCCATCTCAGGCGGCATGTTTACACATCCATGTGATCCATTTGTCTGATACCTGCTGCCTCCAAATGTAGGCTGCCATGATGCATCATGGAAACCGACACCTCCGTTAAACGGCATCCAGTATTTTACAGGCGTCTCATACTCATAAGTACCATCTGCCTTTTTCGTTCCCTTAAGCGTCTGATCTTTTGCTTTATATGCAAGCGAATAGACACCGGTCGGAGTTGCATTTCCTTTATTTGGATTTCCCGTTACAACATCTGTCTCCAGAGCAATATGCCCATCTTTTACATAATACATATGCTGTGTTGTCAGATTAACCTCTGCGTAAGTATTTCCCACATCATTTCCATCATGGCTTGCTGCACGGCTTGAATAATTGGGCTCTCTTGTTACTGTTTCCGCTTTTTGAATATTCGCGATCAGCGCATTGTACTCTGCTTCCTGATCAATCTTCCATCCGTAACTTCCACCCGAAACCGTAACGGTATTACCGCTTGCTGATGTAAATGTTCTTTCTTTTCCCTTTGTATCATACTTTGCTGCAAGTGACTGAACGTATTCTTTCACAGCACTTTCATCGAATGTCACATTCATATCATCGTCAACTTTAACCCACTTAGATATCATAGAAGAATCGACAACCTCTGTATTCGGTTTGAAATCATAGGTAACCGTTGCTCCAAGATATTTGTTCATTGCATCACAGGCTTCTGTTACCTTTTTGGAATCTGATGTGTAAGCCGGCTTTTCATAGCAGCCTGTTTTTAAAAGATCAAGCTTTTCATTTGCCCCGTTCACTGCGGTTATTACTGTCTTACGGAACTCTTCAGTCTTGATCGTTGTACCATCCGTCTCCGGTACAACCACAAATTTGTCCGTCTTGAATTCCGGATGTGCATTAACCGGTGCAATCTGATTCTCTTCTTTCATACATTCCAGATTTGCAATCTGCGTTTTTAATGCGCTTTCATCATACTCTACCCCGATCTTTGCCTTCATATTGCGGCCTTTCCATAACGACTCGATCCACAGGAACGGATTCTGTCCTTTTATCAGTTTTTCTACCTGTTTTCCGGGTACATACTTTAATGATATGTCTTTTCCTTCAATTACTTCTGTTTTATTATCGGCTTCAAGTAATGTCAGTTTATAATCTGCAACTTCTTTCTCCAGATATTCCTCTACCTGTTTTACATTCTTATTCGAACAGTCTATTCCATTAATGACAGTCTTTGAAAAGAAATGTGTACTGTAAAATACTGCCGTACCCACATAACCAATTGCAATGACCGAAACGATCAGCGAAAGTACAATTGCTATCTTATTACGCAATTTCCAGTTTTTTCTTCTGTTTTTTCTTTGTTGTCTTCTTTCTTGTTTCATTACTTTCTGTGTTTCAGGTCTCTGATCCTCTTCATCAATTTCTGAAAATCCCTCATCCGCATACATTTCTTTCTCTAATATTTCTTCCATTTTATCTGTATGTTTTTCTCTAATACTCATTAATTCTAACTCCTCTACAATGAAATTTACCTGCTTATAATAAAGTTCATGCTTTCTAATTATAATATGCATATATAGAAAAGTACAGATAAAATCCAAATTTTTCACAAGATATTTTATAAATAATTTATGATTGCGGCTTCGATGCTTTTTTTATATAATATATTTTATATAATAACACAATCTTTTATGACCGAATACATACGAACTAAGGAGACACAGATATGGCAGGATCAACTTTTGGAACTTTATTCAGGATCACAACCTGGGGTGAATCCCATGGACCGGCTCTCGGAGTCGTCGTAGACGGATGTCCCGCCGGGATTCCTCTCACCACTGATTATATACAGGCATTTCTTGACCGCAGAAAACCTGGTCAAAGTAAATTCACTACTGCCCGCAGAGAATCGGATACAGTCGAGATTCTTTCCGGCGTTTTTGAAGGGTATACGACCGGAACACCTATTTCTCTCGTAGTCCGTAATAACGATCAGCGTTCTCATGATTACAGCAACATCAAAGACTGCTATCGTCCGGGGCATGCCGATTATACATTTGATAAAAAATACGGATTACGTGACTATCGCGGCGGCGGACGTACTTCCGGAAGAGAAACTATTGGACGCGTTTCCGGCGGAGCTGTCGCTTCCCGCATTCTTGAATGTCTTGGAATAAAACTTACTACCTATACCAAAGCAATCGGTCCTGTATCCATTCCTTCCGATGCCTATGATTATTCTGTAATTAATGAAAACCGCCTTTATATGCCAAATTCGGAATACGCACAGCAGGCAGCTGCCTATTTGGAACAATGTATTTCTGATCAGGATTCGTCCGGCGGTCTGATTGAATGTATTATTGAAGGTATGCCCGCAGGTGTCGGGGAGCCCGTTTTTGACAAACTGGATGCTTCCCTCGCCAAAGCCGTTATGTCAATCGGGGCTGTCAAAGGTGTAGAAATCGGTGATGGATTCTCTGTTACATCTTCCAAAGGAAGTATCAACAATGATTCTTTCATCTCCGAAAACGGACAAGTTTTGAAGCAGACCAACCATAGTGGGGGGATTCTCGGCGGTATCAGCGATGGAAGTTCCATTATATTACGCGCAGCCATCAAACCGACACCATCTATTTCCCAACCACAAAAAACAGTAAACACTGCCGGAGAAAACATCGAAATTGCTATTTCTGGACGACATGATCCGGTTATCGTTCCACGTGCGGTTGTTGTAGTGGAATCCATGGCTGCAATTACACTTACAGATCTCCTGATGCAGAATATGACTTCGCGTATTGAATATCTCAAAAATATTTATCTTTAATAGGTGACTGCTTCTTCCGAACGCATGTTGATACATAGAACTTGTCACCGGCAACTTCTCTTGCATACTTTGTTATACCAAAAAATGCAAAAGAAGCTGACGATGACAGGTTCTTTTGCATTTATACTTTATACATTATACATGGAAACATCCGCCACCGATAAACTCCCTTAAAAGTGAATTTGCCGGCACATTCTCGCTTCCGATCCCTACAAAATAATCCAGGAACTTTAACAAGCGTTTCGCTTCCAGATATTCCGGACACTCTCTTTCAATTCCAAAAAGCTGTGCTTCTACATATGGTTTCAATACTGCCAGTTCATAAATCAATGCAGAATTGAACATCACATCCGCTTCCTCCTGATATGGGAATATATTACACTCCTCACCTTTTCGTACAGACGGCCACATACGGATAGTTTCTTTTGCAGAAGTTCCTCTCGTTCTCGCATCTCGGACAATTCTGCGGATCAGACGCCCATCTGTTGTCGGAATCCGATTATGTTCATCAATATTCAGCTGCGTGAGTGCACTGATATATATTTTAAACTTGTTCTCATCCGGAAGATTTCTGGTTAATTCCGGATTCAGGCAATGAATTCCTTCTATTACAAGCACTTCATTTTCCTTTAACTTTTTCGGTCTGCCCTTATATTCTTTGTGTCCCGTGACAAAATTAAATTCTGGTATTACCACTTCTTTTCCATCAAGAAGTTCCTGAAGCTGACGATTAAACAGTTCTACATCTACCGCTCCCAGCCCCTCAAAGTCATAATTGCCATTCTCATCTTTCGGAGTCTCTTCACGTTCTTTAAAATAATTGTCCACTGCAATTGGATACGGGCACAGTCCATTCGCCCTGAGCTGTACAGACAAACGATGAGAAAACGTTGTCTTACTGGAGGAAGACGGCCCCGCGATCAGTACAAACCGAACATCCGAACGTACTCTGACCTGTTCCGCAATCTGCGCTATTTTTTCTTCCTGAAGCGCTTCCTGTACCAGTACCAGTTCATTCACATCACTTCTGGTAATTTTATCGTTCAAATCACCTACCGTTTCTATTCCCTGAGCATCTCCCCATTTCGTTGATTCCTGTAACACATGAAACAGCTGGTTCTGTGGTTCAAACGGAGGTACTTTTTCCGGCTCACCCTGGGTCGGCATCTGAAT
>ERZ773185.199-NODE-199-length-58025-cov-15.871848_pt1 | contig 58025 bp, 49 predicted proteins | sample MGYA00580531_ERZ773185 | MGnify/ENA primary metagenome ERZ773185 (study PRJEB29015, sample SAMEA2737799) | human gut metagenome | biome: human gut; feature: human-associated habitat; material: faeces | place: China | collected 2012 ...
AATCTGCAAGCAGATTGCGTACAAAGCCGTCAGGCGGGCTTTATTCAGTGTTTCCATAATACATGGACAGGCAGCGGAGCAGGAGTACTTCTCCGCCTGTGGACCTGATGCCGCGAAGGGACAGCAAGGGAAAGCTGGCGGGATCGGGCGTGTGTCTGCTGTCGGTCGATGTGCAGTGGAAACACTGATGAAAGAAACTTGCCGCGGAAAGGATGACAGGTGAATTTCATCAGTGCTTCCCACAAGAGGCGTTCACATCAAAATGCGAACGCGATCGAGAGAGCGTGGCTCTCGTTTCTCATTTCCTCTGTTTGGCAGTGTTCCTGCGGGAATGCTGTCAGATGCGTATCGGCAAAAACGAGGGACATTTGCTATATTCCCTCATTATTTGCTTTATATACATATTACGTCTAAAAATATGCGGTATGATGGAAATGGAATGCGTTGTGTGGCAGGTGTGTGCCTGTCGAATGCATGTGCAACAGCATGCCAGTGTATTATATGCCGAAATGTAGACGATAGGGGGTATTCCCGTGCCGCAGGACGAAGCCGCGTTTGCGAAGTTTTATGCACGGCATGTCGATACGGTATATCGTATGTGCTACATGCGGATGAAAAATCAGATGGATGCGGAAGATGTGACGCAGGACGTTTTTTTGCGGGCGATGCAGCAACCGCAGCTTTGGTCAGATGATGACCATGCCAGAGCATGGCTGTTGGTGACTGCGTCGAATCTTTGTAAAAATGCGATGCATCACTGGTCACGGACCAAGCGGGAAGAAGTCGAAGACTGGGAGGCAACTCTTGGAACAACGGCATCGCCGGATGAGGTTTCTGCTGTGATGTCGGCAGTAATGGGATTACCGGATCAATACAAGACCGTAGTGTATTTATTTTATTATGAAGGGTATTCCGGAGCAGAAATTGCCGGAATGCTGGGGAAAAAAGAATCCACAGTTCGTTCGCTGCTGCACCGCAGCAAGAAGATGCTGTTGAAAAAGTTAGGAGGTGAGCCGTATGCAGAAACAGGAAGATGAAAAGCTGGAACGCCGTCTGCATCAAGTGATGGAGCAGATCCAGCCTGATGAAGATGCGAAAGACCGCATGTATCTGGAGATCATGCGGCGTGCCTCTGTTGCTGAAACACCGCCGGCAAAACCGAAGCCGTGGTATCTCCGGTGGCAGACCAGTGCCGGAGCCTGTACCGCAGCACTGCTCTGTGTCGTTGTGGTGGCGGCGGCAGTGCACGGGAGAATGCCGCAGGGCGGCACCGGTCAACTGGATATTGTTTCTCCCACAGTGACGACACAGGCTTCTGAACTGCCGGCAGACACGGAGCAGCCTGACGAAACAGAAACAAGACTGCAGACAGAAATCACTGCCGCAGAAACCGGCGTGACAGTGCACTCTGCGGGAAATGCCAGTGCTGCCGCGGAAAGCAGTACTGTTCCGGCGGAAGATGAAATCGTTTCTCCGGTTTCTCCGGAAATCACCGTGCCGCAGAAGCCGCAGCAGCAGGAAACCCAGCCGGTCGTGACGACTGCGGCTCCGCAGGCCAAACCGGTGCAGACCACTGTCGCAGCAACGACTGCTCCGAAAGCAGAAACCACTGCGGCACCGGAAACGGTCACCGAACCGCCGGCAACCACAGCATCATCTGTGGAAACTGTGCCGATCCGGCAGAACATCTACCTGTATTATAAGCTGACGTGGGAGGGAAATCCCTACGATACAGATTATATGGAAGTGTCCAGCAGTTCTCTGGATCAGTATTTGGGATACGGCGTGACACGGGGCAATGATGTGGAAGATACGTATACCGTGTTGATCTACTCTATTGTTGGCGTGGATCCTGTACAGCAGGTAGCAGTACAGTATGCAGGGGAAGAAAAGTACTATATTTTCACGATCCAGTGAATATAAGAGCTTATTGAAAAAATGAAATCCGGAATCGGTGTCACTAATCTGCCGTGGCACCGAATTTTTTTTTAGGGCAATACCGCACAAAGATTGTGCGACAGATGCGTGCGGGAAGATACGAAACAGGCTCTGAAGGGAAATTTGCAAGCAGATGGCGTGCAAAGTCGCCAGACGCTCTTTGTGCGGTATTGCCTTAGGAAACACTGAATAAAGCTTGTGCAGTGTTGTTTTATCGGAAATATTGTCTTGACAAATCTGTAAAAAAACAGTATACTAGAACAGGAACGCTGAATATGCGGTATTTTTTTCTGATAACGGGGGTATCAAATTGGCAACCAAACGAGTAAAACAACTGGAAAAATTCCTGATCGGACTGGGAATTGCTTTGCTGGCGATGATCATCATCTGCATTATCGTGGTCAGCCGTGCGGACAAGGTTTCTGCACCGGACGCGATTCCGATTCTGACGACAACGACGACAACGACAACGACGACAGTCACCACGACCACGACGATCACATATGATTACACCATGCACATCGATATGGAAAAGGTCAAGCAGCATCATGAGAAAAATCCGGACGTTGTGGGCTGGGTCTATGTCAATGATACACCCATTGATTACCCCATTGTACAGAAGGACGACAATGCATATTATATCGACCGTGACTGGGAGGGCAATCACAGCTCTGCCGGCAGTATCTTCGAGGACTTCCGCGGCAAGATCGGCGAAACGGAAAACACCCTGCTCTATGGGCATAACATGGGAAATGGCTCCATGTTCCACTCGGTCAAGAGTTTCAAGGAAGAAGAATGGGGCAGACAGCACATTTATTTCGAGGTGGCAACACTGGACAAGCGGTATCTGTACCGCATCGTGGCATCTTCCGTGCTGAACGGTGAGGACGGTACAGCATTCGACTATTGGAACCGCATCACTCTGAATCAGGAGGAATTCCAGAAGTACATTGAGGAGATTCGCAGTACGGCGTTGATCTGGTACGCACCGGACGACGACCCGCCTGCATACGGGGACAGGATGATTGCCCTGCAAACCTGTAACTCCGGTGCAGACGACGGAATCCGCTGCCTGCTGTTCGGACAGTGTCTGGGCGAATTCTAAGGCAACACCGCACAAAGCCGTCATATTGCCCAGAAATCCCTTGCCATACATAAAGTATGCCTGCGGAATTTCTATGCAATCTGCCGAAAAATCTGACAACGCACCTTACGCACAAGCTTTGTGCGGTGTTGCCCTAAGGCGACTTGAAAATCAAACATCACAAAAACGGGCACTCTGGGAAAATACCAGAGTGCCCGTTTGACTTTTCTCGGAAATACAAAGACAGCGTTACTGAAATCTCCGAAAAACAAAAAGAGCAGCACACTGCATGGTGCTGCTCCTTTTGTCTGTTATGTACGCTTAAAATCCGTTCAGATGATACTTGGTCATCAGGTTCGGATAGCATTTATAGCTGTAGTCCAGATCCACATTGCCGCTGATGCCGCTGACAGAACCAGTGCTGGAATACTGCCACATGCCGTAGCTGGTCTTGGAGTAAGACGGGCGGCTGACACCGAAGTGTGCGACCCAGATGTCGTAGTCCTCCAAAACTGACTGATAGACATAGCTGTTCAGGAAACTTGCGTAGCTGTACAGGCTGATATAGTATCCCTTGGATTCCATGGTGTCACAGAATGCCTGAATGATCGCAGATACCTGCTCCTTGGAAAGCTTGGTCTGGGTAGAATCTTCAATGTCCAGTACCAGCGGATATTCGAACTGGTATCCCTGCACAATGCTGGCAAATACTTCTGCCTCCTGCTTTGCCTCTGCCGGAGTGACAGCGTAGCTGTACCAGTATGCACCGCAGGCGACGCCTGCCGCCTTGGCATTCCGCATGTTCTGTTCAAAGTAAGGATCCTTCTGGCTGGCGTATTTGCCGTAGCCTGCACGGATAATGGCGAAGTCATTGCCTGCCGCCTTTACCGCATTCCAGTCAATGTTGCCCTGATACTTGGAAACGTCAATGCCGCGGTAAGAATCCTTCTGTGCCCATGCTCCGGTTGCCGTCTGTGTAGTGGTCACTGTGGTAGTTGCCGGAGCAGCAGTGGTGGCGAGGAGCGTTGTAGTTGCTTTCGTAGTAGCTTTGGTGGTAGTGCTGGAAGCAGGAAGCGAAGTTACCGCCATGGACTCTGCCGGCGTGGTCTTGCTTTCAGCAGATGCAGAAGCTGTGGAACTGTCCGTAGTGGTTTCCGGTACCGGCGGGAACGTACTGAGAATGGCCGTGGTAGTTTCGGTCAGCGTTGTGGTTGCAGTTGCCACCGGAACTGTGGTCGGCTGTGTGGTTTCCGTATTGCCGTTGCCGTTCGCAGCGTCCCACTCCTGCAAAAAGGCCAGTGCTTCGTCAGTATGTTTGCCATAGGCACCGAAGTAAGCACACCAGTACATCAGCAGGAAAATGTCTGCACTGTCGATGGCACCGGAATGGTCAACGTCCAGAAGGACACTGTTTTTTTCGGAGAGCGTGGAAGCAAATCCCACACCGCCGTAGCTGCATTCCAGCATCACAGCATAGCCCAGCGTCAGAAAATCGCCGCGGTCAGCTTCCTGTATCAGCTGTTCCGGAGATTGTGTCATCCCCGGAATCGTTTCCTGCACGTCTGCCGCACTGGCAGAGAGCATGCCGCCGAAAGGCAGACAAGATACGCACAGGGCTGCCGCAGTCAGAAGCCCGTTCAGTTTACGGAAAAATTTGTTTGCCATAGAGAAAACCTCCTAATCTAAGGAAACACTGCATAAAGCCCGCTTGACGGCTTTGTACGCAATCTGCTTGCAGATTTTCCGTCATATTGCCCAGAAATCCCTTGCCAGACATACAGTCTGCCTGCGGAATTTCTATGCAATCTGCCGAAAAATCTGACTACGCATCTTACGCACAAGCTTTATTCAGTGTTTCCCTAATATTTGCATCAGATAACCAAAGATGCCCAGCTGGACGATTGCCAGCAGGGGAAAGAAAATGCGGAAATACCAGTGCTTGGTCTTGTGGTGAAAGAAGAACATGCCAATCGTGCCGCCGGTACCGCCGAACAGCAGTGCCGCCAGAAACAATGTCTTTTCCGGCACTCGCCACTGGTGGGTGCGGGCACGCTGCTTGTCTACGCCCATCAGGGCAAATGCCACCAGATTCACCAGCACAAACAGCACCAGAAGCACATAACGGGAAATCGCACTCATTTGGCTGCTCCGTTTCCGGAACGCAGCTGTCGGGGGAGAGCCGCGTTGATCGCTTCCTGCACGGCTTCATTGGGGGTGAAGATGATGCGTGTCGCACCATACTCCTCGGTTTCCAAATCGGCGTAAAATTCGCCCTCACCGGTGTTGTCGGAACACAGGACAATGGTGCGGTCAGGATCGTCCGGAACAGCATCTGTCATTTCGCCGTAAGCATCAAACTTGGCAGTGCTGACCGTGATGAGGTGCACCCGCTTGCGGCGTGCAATGATCTTGTCCACGTCCATTTCCCCGTTGGTGACAGCGTATTCATACTCCACGGAAGTACCCGTGATCAGGAAATATGCTCCATAGATGATCGCACAGGTAATCAGCAGGATAAACGGAATGTGTGTGACAAACACCAGAAAGACCGATGCGACACAAAGCACTACTGCCAGTGCAATGATGCCGGCACGCTTGGCATTGTCACGGGAATCCGGTCGCTTTTTTACCATGTACTCTGCAAAATTATCCATATCTATAAAAACTCCTTTTATGGGAACGTTCCGGCAAAATATTGCCCTGTCTGTTCCGGTCGCATTCTGAAAGAACGGATTTCAGAAAAATTATCACAGCCTGCTGTAAAAACACCGATGTAATACATTTTTTTGTGCAAGTTGCTGAAAACATTTCTCTTTTTGTCGCGTCCAATTACCATTATACCATACTCCTCAAAAAAATTCAAGAAAAAAATTTCAAAAGGGCTTGATTTTTTTTGTGAAAACAGGTATAATGTGATTTGAAAACACTAAGACGAAGCGAGTAGGCATATTGCGGCGGCAAATTTCAGCGGATTTTCTGAAAGATGTTGCCGGAGAGCCTGCCGGTACAGAGAGCGGGGAGTGCTGAAAACCCGTCCGGCGGCATATGCTGAAGTTCCCTTCCGAGTGGCTGTGCTGAACCGGCTTTCACAGTAGGTGCAGATGTGGTGTTCGCATTAAGGACAGAAGAGTGACGGCTCTTTGAAAATGGGTGGTTTTGAACAAGCGTGAGCCTTGTCCTGTTTTCACAGGACAGGGCTTTTTTGATATGTGTTTCCCATAGAGCCAAATGCCCGCAGAACCTGCGGAAGAAAGGAACGATATTATGAAGGAACAATTGGAAGCAATCCGTGCGGCTGCCAAAAAGGCATTGTCGGACTGTGCGGATTCCAAGGTGCTGGAAACCCTGCGTGTACAGTATCTGGGAAAAAAAGGTGAACTGACCGGTATCCTGAAGCAGATGGGAAAACTGTCCGCAGAGGAACGTCCGGCAATGGGACAGCTTGCCAATCAGGTGCGTGCAGACATTGAAACGGCACTGGCAGACAAGCAGAAGAAGCTGGCGGAGGCAATGTTGGCACACAAGCTGGAGGCAGAAACACTGGATATTACTCTCCCCGGCAAAAAGCAGAAAGTGGGCAGCATGCACCCGCTGACCATCGTGGAAAACGAGATTCGGGAAATCTTCCTCGGCATGGGCTTTTCTGTGGCAGACGGTCCGGAAGTGGAATACGACTACTACAACTTTGAAGCCCTGAACCTGCCGCCGGATCATCCGGCACGGGATACGCAGGATACCTTCTATATTACAGATAACATTCTGCTCCGTACCCAGACTTCTTCGGTACAGGTACACGTCATGGAAAATCAGAAGCCGCCGATCCGCGTGATCTCTCCGGGACGGGTTTACCGTTCGGACGCAGTGGACGCAACACATTCCCCGCTGTTCCACCAGATCGAGGGACTGGTCGTAGACAAGGGTATCACCATGGCAGATCTCAAGGGCACACTGGAGCTGCTGATGCAGCGGCTGTACGGTGATGACTGCAAGATCCGTCTGCGTCCGCATCACTTCCCGTTCACCGAACCCAGTGCAGAAGTTGACGTGATGTGCTTCCAGTGTCACGGCAAGGGTTGCCGCATGTGCAAGGGCGAGGGTTATATCGAACTGCTGGGTGCCGGCATGGTGCACCCGAAAGTGCTGGAGGGCTGCGGCATTGACAGCAGTGTTTATTCCGGCTTTGCGTTCGGTCTGGGTCTGGAACGTATTGCTATGCGTCGTTATAACATCGGTGACATGCGTCTGCTCTATGAGAACGATTATCGGTTCTTGGAACAGTTCTGATCGGGAGGGAGAAAAACATGAATTTATCTTTGAAGTGGCTGGCTGACTACGTGGACTGCGGCGTTTCCGTCAAGGAATTCTGTGCCGGCATGACCATGAGTGGCTCCAAAGTGGAAACATATGAAACAGAGGGCGAAGTTGTCAAGAACGTGATCGTCGGCAAGCTGGTATCCATTACGCCCCACGAAAATTCCGATCACTTACAGGTGTGTCAGGTCGATGTCGGCGGTGACTCTCCGATCCAGATCGTGACCGGTGCCCAGAATATCGTAGAGGGCGCACTGGTGCCGGTGGCAATGATCGGTGCAGAACTGCCCGGCGGTGTCCGCATCAAAAAGGGCAAGCTCCGCGGCGTAGAGAGCAACGGCATGCTGTGCTCTCTGGGCGAACTTGGCCTGACCAAGCATGACTTCCCCTATGCCATTGAAGACGGCATTTTCCTCATCGAGGAGGACTGCACGGTGGGACAGGACATTCACGAGGCGATCGGTCTGAACGATACTTCTGTCGAATTCGAGATCACCTCCAACCGTCCGGACTGCCTGTCGGTAGTTGGTCTGGCAAGAGAAGCTGCCGTGACTTTCGGCAAGCCCCTGAACCTGAAAGCACCGGAATTCCACGGCTCCGCAGACAAGCTTAGCGACAGCCTGTCGGTATCCGTTGAAAATGCTGCACTCTGCCCGCGGTACATTGCCGGCATGGTGAAGAATGTCAAGATCGGTCCCTCTCCCCGCTGGATGCGGGAACGGCTTCGTGCCAGCGGCGTGCGTCCGATCAATAATCTGGTGGACATCACCAACTATGTCATGCTGGAATATGGTCAGCCGATGCACGCGTTCGACCAGCGGTATGTCAAGGACGGCAAGATCGTTGTCCGCAATGCCAAGGACGGCGAAACCATTACCACGCTGGACGGACAGGAACGGCAGCTTTCTCCGGAAATGCTGATCATTGCCGATGCAGAAAAGCCCATTGCCGTTGCCGGTGTCATGGGCGGCGAATACAGCGGCATCATGGACGACACCAATACCGTTATCTTTGAGTCGGCTTATTTCGAACCGGTACAGGTTCGCCGGACTGCCAAGAAGCTGGGTATGCGTACCGATGCTTCTGCACGCTATGAAAAGGGACTGGATCCGGACGGCTGCCCGCGTACACTGAAACGGGCAATGGAACTGGTAGAACTGCTGGGTGCCGGCGAACCGGTGGCAGAGTTCATTGAAGTGGACAACCGCACCGCAGAACCGGTGCAGATTCCCTTTGATCCGGATTGGATCAACCGGTTCCTGGGCACGGAAATTTCCCGTGAGGATATGGTCAAGACACTGGAAGCACTGGAGATTCATGTGGACGGCGACGTTTGCATTTCTCCCAGCTTCCGGATCGATCTGGAACGTCCGGCAGATATTGCCGAAGAAGTGGCAAGAATTTACGGCTATAACAATATCCCGTCTACCGTTATTCGCGGTGTGGCAGAAGCACAGCTGACTCCGCAGCAGCAGTTCCTGCGAAAGGCAGAACAGACGATGGTGGGACTGGGCTATTACGGTACACTGACTTATTCGTTCACTTCTCCGAAGTGCTTCGACCGCATTGGTCTGCCGGCAGACAGCAAGCTGCGTCAGACGATCACCATTACCAACCCGCTGGGCGAAGATACCAGTATCATGCGGACGACCACACTGCCCTGCATGCTGGACGTACTGGCAACCAACTATAAGAACCGGAATGCCGCTGTGGCACTGTACGAGATCGGCAAGGAATACCTGCCGACTGGTCCGGACACTTTGCCGGAAGAACCCAACCGCCTGACGATCGGTATGTACGGCGGCGATGCAGACTTCTTTGCACTCAAGGGTGCAGTAGATGCCCTGCTGAAGGAACTGCGTCTGCCGAAGTACACCTATGTGCGTCCGTCGGAAGTGGAAGGCGTTTTTGAGGAGTGCTGTGCACTGCACCCCGGCAGAAGTGCTGTCATTCTCTGCGGAGAAACACCGGTAGGCTACCTGGGCGAACTGCACCCCACAGTGCAGAAGACCTACGGCATCGGCACCAGAACCTATGTGGCAAAACTGCTGGTACAGGAAATGGCTGCAATGGCAGAAACCGAAGTGACCTATCAGCCGCTGCCGAAGTTCCCGGCAATCACCCGTGACCTGAGCCTGCTGTGTGATGATGCACTGCCGGTTGGCAAAATGGAAGAAGCCATTGCACAGGCTGCCGGAAAGCTGCTGGAAGAGGTAACCTTGTTCGACGTATACAAGGGCGACCAGATCGCTGCCGGCAAAAAGAGCGTATCGTTCTCTCTGCGGCTGCGTTCCCACGAGGGCACGCTGACTGACGAACAGGCAGATGCAGCCATGAAGCGGGTACTGAAAGCACTGGCTGCCATGGACGCTGTGCTGCGGGAAGCATAAGAGCAGGGCTTTCTATTTGAGGTGATTTCCATGAAAGAAAAAACGGAAAAACAACCAAAACCGAAAAAGGAAAAGCAGGAGCGTACTCCCAGAGAAGCGACTGCGTTAATGCTGGGACTGGTGGCACTGGGGCTTGCCGTTGTCGGTGTGGCATCGCTGCTCTGGCTGTCCACACTGGTGGCAGCCATTCTGGGCGGCATTGCCGTGCTGACTGGTTTTGCCAGCCTGATGGTGGGAAAAAGCGGAACTCTGCCGGCAATTGTTGCCGCAGTGGCAGGCTTTTTGACCGTACTGTCTGCGATCATTTCTATGAAGATGCAGTAACCTAGGGCGTGTTGACACGAAGTCTGACATGTGCATTTTAGGGCGATTTTTCTTTGTTCGTTGTTGAAAACCCTTATTCGCATATCATGATAGTATCAATATTCCCTGAAACAGGAACATAAAAAAGCGTGCAGAAGTTCAGATGCTTCTGCACGCTTTTGCTTTTGTCATCATGTTAACTTAGGATATGCTGCTGGAAATCTGATCCAGAATGCCGCTTCCTGCCAGAATCACCGCATTGACGATCCACATAATGATGCTGATAACAATGCCGATGATACCCAAGATCATGCCGGCTTTCTGTTTGCCGTCGGTGGAACCCTCTTTCTTTGCCATGACTGCCAGAATAATGGCAATGATGCCGCAGATGATACCTGCAAGCGGGATACAAAGTCCCAGCAGGGAAACGATTCCCAGTACCAGAGCCGCAACTGCCTTTCCGTTTTTCTGATTCATGTGTCAATTACCTCCTGTCCCCAAAATTATTTGACAAATCGCACGTAAAAATATGGAAGTGTCAAACAAATTTATTATAGCATAGAAATATGCAAATATCAAGTAAATAAATTATGAATTATAAAAACATTGTTCGGGATATTTGCTTTTTCGTGAAATATAGGGTATAATAAAATGGTCGAAAATGAAACAGCAGGAGGTACGGCATGGCATTTGAAATTGAAGCATTGACGACGGAACAACGGGAACAGTTTGCAGTGAAGCAGATCCCCGATCCGTTATCTCCCGTTTTAGGGATTCTCAAGCCGAGAGAGTGGATCATAGATGCGGGAAAAGATGTGTTTTTGTTTGCAATCGGCGTGCATCGGGATTACCCGAATGAGGAGTTGTTCTTTTTTCACTGGAAAGATCAAGAGATGATTTTGCCGCTGAGAAAGGAAAACCAGCTGCCGAATACGCGAATCTGGAGTTTCCAAACCTCATGGGAAAATCCCTTGAGATACATACAGGGAAATATCAGATCGCAAATGCTGGCAGATTTGAAGCAGGCGTTAGAGGTCTACAGAGTAGACGGAACATCTGACCCCAGCAATTTGGCAGTGCAGGTCGTGTGCGATTTTTAGGGGTGCTGCAAAAGGTGTTTTTGTACACTTGACAATTGTCGCAGCTTATGCTATAATAAACTTGCATTGAAATAATATAATTGCAAGTAATCACCAAAAAAGAAAGCCTCCAGAGTTGCAGCTCCGGAGGCTTTCGCCTTATCTATAAAAAAGGCGGAAATAAGTAGGCGTTATAACACACAGAAATTTTTTTGTCAATCCGGCAGAAGTGCTGTCGGATTCCAACGCATTGCGAAAGGAGCATTCTATGATGCCGCACCAATTGAACTGGCGGGAAATCTGTCAGATGATACCCAAACGAAAAGCCGATGCCCAGAAAGGAGATTTCGGGCGGCTGCTCTGCATTACCGGAAGTCGGAATATGCCCGGAGCCTGCCTGCTTTCCACACAGGCAGCCCTGCGTGGCGGTGCCGGACTGGTGACAGTTGCCACGGCTCCGGAAAATCCCATGCGGCTGGCGGCGGCAGCACCGGAAGCAATGTGGCTGCCGCTGGAAGCGGACGAAGCCGGATTTCTCCGCAGCAGCGACCAGAACCGGAAAACGCTGGAAAAGCAGCTTTCCCGTGCCAATGCGGTGCTGCTCGGCTGCGGGCTGGGCGTGACCGAAGAAACCCGTCGGCTGGTGCACTGGGTGCTGGAACAGGCGGTGTGTCCGGTGGTGCTGGACGCAGATGGTCTAAACTGTGCGGTTTCCTGCATAGAGTTAAGCAGAAGGACAGGGAAGGACTGGATCCTGACACCGCACCCCGGCGAAATGGCACGGCTGACCGGACGTTCGATTCCGCAGATACAGGAAAACCGTGTGGAAACGGCAACGCAGTTTGCAGCCGCCTATCCGGTGACGCTGGCACTCAAGGGAGTCGGCACACTGGTGGCACAGGGGAGCCGTCTGGCACAGAACCCCACCGGCAATCCGGGCATGAGCCGCGGCGGCAGCGGGGACGTTCTCGCCGGACTGATTGCCGCCTTTGCCGCACAGGGGATTCCGTCTTGGGAGGCAGCCTGTGCAGGGGTGTATCTCCACGGCCTTGCCGGAGATGCGGCGGCGGCAGCACTGTCCCAGCAGGCAATGCTGCCGCGGGACTTGCTGGTATATCTGCCGCAGGTGCTGGTCAAGCTGGAACAGGAACGGTGAAATGTATCCGCCCTTTCTCTGCCCAAAATGTGCAACACTGCACAATATTGTCCGAAAGGCTCTGATTGGGAGGAAATTGCATGAAACGAAATTACAGTGCTGTCTTGAGTTTGCTGCTTGCCGGCGGGATCTGCTGTACCGGCTGTGCCAAAGCCGGCGGCGAAGCCACTGCTGCTCAAAAGCTGGGCGGCAGTTTTACCACGGAAATGACCATGACAATGGAGGACTGGACCGCAGCCGGCACGCTGTCCCGCTTGGGTGACGGAGCATGGAACGTGTCGTTTGCCGAGCCGGCTACGCTTGCCGGTGTGGTGCTGGACTTTTCCGGCGGGGAAGTGACAGCGTCATATAAGGGGCTGGGTTTTTCCGTGCCCCAGTCCGCCATGCCGGCGAAGTCGGTGCTGAGCCAGATGATTCAGGTGGTAGATGAACTGGCACAGCAGGAGGAGATCACCGGCAAAGAACAGGACGGCTGCGTGTCAGTGGAGGGGGACTTGGAGGGCAATCCCTACACTTTGACACTGACGGAAAACGGGGATTTGTCCGGTTTTACCATGGAAAATTTTGATACCACCCTGACATTTACTCAGTTTCAGTCCGGAGCCGCTGTTGCAACGGAAACCACAACGCTGGAATCACGATAGTTCTGGAAGAAGGTCGCTGTATTGTGAAAACAGTACAGCGACCTTTTTAATTTTCTCACTGCAATTCATGAAATATTTTTATGTGTTGTAAACTACATTCACAGAAATATGGTATGATAAAAGATATAAAATAAAAATATGGAAGAAATCTTCTACAGGCAACACTGAACAAAGCTAGGGCAATACCGCACAATCTTTGTGCGGTATTGCACATATCAGAAAGGGGTCGTTTTCATGCAAAAGACACGCAAAATTTTTTCCAGATTGACTGCGGCGGTGCTTGCCGGTGCAATGCTGGTTTCCGGCGGGGCAGTTTCCATGACGGTTTCCGCCGCATCTGCAAAGCCGGTTCTGGACACAGATGTTACAGTGCCGTCAGCAGGCAATGTTCTCATCGGAATGGAGGGCACTTATGCCAACGATATACAGGCGGCTCTGAAACTGGTGAACCAGTACCGCTGGGAGGCTTGCAGCAATGGCTATCCCAATCCGGTGAACGGCAAAAAGCTGACCAAAAACGACTATGTTCCCATGGAGTGGTCTGCCGGACTGGAATATCTGGCACGGATTCGTGCGGCAGAGAGTTCCCAGACGATTGCTCACGAACGCACCAATGGTTCCAATTGTTTTCAGATTCAGACCCCAGGGGGCTACAGTTCCGGCGGTGAATGCCTTGCGTGGTGGGGCTGGGATCTGGATATGACGACCGGTGTGGAATTGTGGTACAACGAAAAGGACGCTTACCTCAACCAGACCGGCGGCGTGACGGGACACTATACCAGTATGATCTCCCCCAGCAACCGCTATGTCGGCATGGGAGCTTTTGGCACCAGTACCGCACAGTACTACAGCACTTCCTGTGCGGAGTTCAGCGGCACCAACAACAGTGAAACGTTCCAGTTCACCTACGGTGATTGTGTCCAGACGCTGGAAGTGCCGGCGAGTGCGGTGACGATTTCCTCTAACCAGAGCAAGTACCTGTATTATGGTGACCGGAAAACCTTGCAGCTGACCGCTTCTTATAATGGGCACAGCGGCTTTCCGGTGGAGTATGCCAAGTGGAGTTCCTCTGCACCCAGCGTGGTGAGCATTGAGGGGAACAATACCGCTGTTGTGAAAGATTACGGCAAGGCAACACTTACCGCAGATCTGGGCGGCAAGACCTACACGCTGAATGTGGAAGTGAAAGACATTGTCAAAGGGGACGTGGAGTGCGACGACACCATTGACAGCTCCGACGTGTTCAGCACGCTGCTGCATGTGGCAAGTGTCGGTGCCGGCGTAGGCGGAACGCTTACTGACGGACAGCTGACCGCCGCAGACATTGACGGTGACGGCACTGTGGATTCTACAGATGTTTATTATTTAATGTATTATGTTGCCCTGAACGGTGCGGGAATTCATAGCTCGTGGGACGATGTGCTGAGATAAGAAAGAATTCCACAGAAAAGGGGAAAATCAACATGAAATGGTGGAAAAAGCTTCTGGTGCTGCTGGTTGCAGGGGTGGTTTGCGGAGCAATCATGCGGGTAATGGCACTGTGGGTATCGAAAAACACCCTGTCGGCATCGGCGGCAGAACAGACTTACGGCGATCTGACCTACGTGCTGCACAACGGAAACGCCGAGATCACTGGCTGTGCGGCAGGCGTGACAGCACTGGAGATTCCGGCAGAAATCGACGGCAGTCCGGTAACGGCGGTCGGGGACAGTGCCTTTCTCAAGCAGCAGAAGTTGCAGACCGTTTCTCTGCCAGACAGCGTTCAGAGCATCGGCTCACAGGCATTTTCCGGCTGTATCAACTTGCAGGAGATCACAGTTCCGTCAGGCACACAGTCTGTCAGCAACTCCGCTTTTTCCGGCTGCACCAATATGGAAAAGGCAGTGCTGGGGGACAGTGTGGAAACATTGGGGAGCAGCGTGTTCTCCGGCTGTGAAAGTCTGGCAGAGGTGCAGCTTTCCGCCAACTTGCAAAAAATGGGCGGCAGCGTTTTCCAGAACTGCACTGCGTTGAAAACGGTTGCCATTCCGGAACAGGTGCAGACGCTGGGCGGCTTCACATTTTCCGGCTGTTCCCGTCTGTATCAGGTCACACTGCCGGCAAAGATGACCGAGATCCAAAGCTGTGCCTTTGAGGACTGCCCCAAACTGGAAACGCTCACCCTGCCGGAAAGCCTGACCACGCTCGGCTACGGGGCATTTCAAAACTGTTCCGGTTTGCAGAACATCAGCCTGCCGGAGCAGGTCACAGAAGTCGGCGACTACGCCTTTGCCCACTGCACTGCACTGGAGCAGGTGGCAGTTTCCGGAAACGTGCTGACACTCGGAAAAAACATGTTCTGCGACTGCCGCAGACTTGCTGAAGTGACACTGGCGGAGGGCTTGACGGAACTGGGAAACAGCATGTTTCTGGACTGCGTTTCCCTACAGGCAGTGACCATTCCGGACAGTGTCAGCCAGATCGGGGAGTCCACATTCTCCGGCTGTACAGATTTGCAGCACGTCACGCTTCCTCAAAATCTGAAACAGATCGGCGGCAATGCTTTCCGGAACTGCTCGTCCCTCACGGCAGTGGCGTTTCCGGAAAAGCTGAAAAGTATCGGCAATGAAGCGTTTTCCGGCTGTTCCGGACTACAGGAGGCACTGCTGCCGGATACGACAGATACACTGGGCTACAGCGTCTTTTATGGCTGTACAAGTCTGGAACGGGTGCGGCTTTCCGATGAAATTACGGAACTGGGGCAGACGGTATTCCGCCAGTGCAAAAAGCTGCCGGAAATCACCCTGCCTAAGAACCTGACCACCATTGGGGAAAGCACCTTTTTCAGCTGTGACGGCTTCACGCGGGTGGAAATTCCCGACGGCACACAGCGAATCGGCTCCAACGCGTTTTCCTACTGCACCAACCTGAAAGAAGTTGTCATTCCCAAAAGCGTGACACAGATCGGCGGAGCGTTTGAGAGTTTCGCCGGCTGTGACAGTCTGACCGATGTGTACTATGCCGGCTCGGAGGAGGACTGGAACAAGATTCGGTTCTGCACGACACTGGACAAGATTCTGAAAGTGCGTATCCATTTCAACGGGGAATTGTCCGTGACCACTACCACGCTGGCAGGAACCACAACTGCCACGGAAACTACCGCGACTACCACAGTCACCACTGCGACAGAACCGGTTGTGCCGTTCATGAAAGGCGACGTTGACGGCGACGGCAAGATCGACAGCAGCGACGTGTTCGCGGCAATGCTCTACGTGGCATACACCGCTGTGGGCAGAGCCGGCAATCTCACTGCTGACCAGATGCAAGCTGCGGACATCGACGAAAGTGGCAGCATCGATTCTACAGACGTGTACTATTTGCTGTACTATATCGCCCTGAATGGTGCGGGTGTCCGCAGTACATGGGCAGATGTGGTGAAATAATGCTTGCATTGGCGAGAGGCAGAAAGCCTGTATTCTTTTTTTCGGAATACAGGCTTTTTTGTGTTTGGAATGTTGTTGCGTTTCACAGTTTATAGAATGTTCTCAAAAAGTTGTTTATTTTTTTTTTTTTTTTTGCGGTATAATAGGAAATGTTAGCGTGTATTATGGAAAGTTGTACGTTCGTATAATGACAGATTTGTGAAAGGAGTAAAAAGCAATGAAAAAAATCAGAACTTTTTTGGCAGCTTTGACGGCTGTGACCATGTGCGTCGGTGCAGTGCCGGTGGCACAGGTGCATCTGCCGCAGGTGTCTGTTGTGGCAAGTGCGGAAGATCTCACTTACGACAACCTGACGTATGAAATTGTGGGCGATGAAACGAAAACTGTTACCATTACTGGCTGTGACCAGAATGCAACAACAATTGAGGTGCCCGCAGAAATTGAGGGTGTGCCGGTAACGAAGATTGGAAACCGTGCGTTTCAGGATTGCCCAAATTTGAGTAAGGTAACTATTTCGGACAGTGTAATTGATTTTGGAGAAAATGTATTTACCAGAGATACAAGTTTGCGGACTGTGAAACTTCCGGTCAATCTAAAAGAAATGGGAAATGAAACATTTTCTGATTGCACTAGCTTGAAAGACGTAACATTGCCCGAACAGCTGGTTTCTCTGCCTTACAGAACATTTTTTGGCTGCACAAGTTTGACAACAGTTTCTATTCCGGATACTGTTGCGGCTTTGGAAGATGGTGTTTTTGCAAACTGCTCTAATTTGAAATCGATTACACTTCCTAGCGGTTTAACACGTATGGAAAGTAGCGTGTTTAGTAAGTGCACAAAATTGAGTTCCATTGTTATTCCGGACAATGTTACAACTTTAAAAAGATGGGCATTTAGCAATTGCACCAGCTTGAAAGACGTGACTTTGCCAAAAGAATTGTCGACAATCGGTGAGCAGGCGTTTGAAAACTGTACTAGTTTGACTGCAATCACATTACCGGACGGCGTATCGGAAATCGGAACACTAGCATTTTCTGAGTGTACTAATCTTTCAGAAGTGACTCTTTCCAAGGTCTTAGATACAATTAAGGATAGGGCATTCTATCACTGCTCAAATTTGAATAATGTTACATTTTATGATGAGTTGAAAACGATTGAGTACAGGGCGTTTGATAGCTGTAGTAGTTTGACAGAAGTGGTGCTTCCGGATTCGGTAACTACAGTAGAGTATAGTGCTTTCGAAGGGTGTACAAATCTGGAAAATGTGACTTTTTCTAATGGAATGGCAGAGATTTCAAGTCACTTATTTAGCGGCTGTACAAAGTTAAATGATGTAGTTTTACCGGATAAGTTAACTGAAATTAATGCAAGTGCATTCTATAATTGTAAGAGTTTTACCAAAATTACAATTCCGAGTGGCGTTACAAAAATTTTAGGTTCAGCATTTGGCGGGTGTGATAATTTAACAAGAGTGCTTTTGCCGAAAAGTGTTGTTGATCTACATGATGCTCATTCGTCTTTTGGGAAAGCTGTTACAGATTTCTATTACTGCGGCTCTGAAGAAGATTGGGCAAAAATTGATATTTGGGATGGTGATGGCGTTTATGCGAACGCCACTATCCACTACAACTGGAACCCCAACGATCCCATTCCCGACCAGACCGTAACTACCACTGAAACCACAACCGAAACCACCACTACCACCACAACAACGACAACTACCACGACAAAATCCACCACCGAACAGACGACTAACACCACGACCAATACCACAAACACCACCACAGCAACAACCGCAACGACTGCAACCACCACCACAGCGGCTCCGGCAGCTGCAAAGGGTGACGCTTCCGGTGACGGCGTGCTCGACACCAACGATGTATTCGAAGCCATGCTCTACGTGGCATACTGCGGTGCTGGCATGTCCGGCAACCTCACCGACGACCAGATCGCCGCTGCCGATATTGACGGTGACGGCTCGGTAGATTCCACCGACGTGTACTATATCCTTTACTACGTTGCCCTGCAGGGTGCAGGCAAGAATCCGACTTGGGACTTCATACTGGGCAGAAAGTAACCCCCTGATTTTTTCCTGAAATAAAAAAGCCGCTGTGCATAACGCACGGCGGCTTTTTGTTTCTGTTTATTCAGTGCTTCCTGAAGTTTTCTTCTTGCTGACAGTACGCTTTCTGGCGGCGGGCTTTTTCACAGCCGGCTGCTTTTTCGGCTGGATTCGCAGCATGATGCCGGAGAACGGCGGCAGTTTCAGCGTGAACTGCATGCCGGTGCGGGTAACATCGCCTACAATTGCCTGCTTGCTCTCCTCGGTGCTGCCGTGAAAACGTTTCCAGTCGGTGTGCAGCAGCGGTTTCAGGCTGCCGCAGTCCGGCAGGGTAAAGGTGAACGTCTGCGTGGCTTCGTCGGACATGTGCAGCAGAATCAGAATGCGGCTGTCACCGGCACGGCGTTCCATGGCGTAGATGCCCTTGGCTTCCTGATGACAGTCCACCCAGCAGAAGCCGTCCCGTTCGTAGTCGTCCTGATACAGTGCCGGTTCGGTGAGATAGAGCCGGTTCAGTTCCAGCATGTAGTGGTGGAATGCATCGTGAATGGGATATTTCAGAATGTCCCAGTCCTGCTGCTGCTCCTCGGTCCACTCCCGCAGCTGTCCCAGTTCGCTGCCCATGAACAGCAGTTTTTTGCCGGGGTGTGCATACATATATAAATAGAGCAGCCGGGCCTGCGGGAATTTCTGTTCGTATTCGCCGAACATCTTCTGCATGATCGTGGCTTTTCCGTGGACGTTTTCGTCATGGGAAAGGGGCAGCAGGTAGTATTCGTTGGGGAAGTACATCATGGAGAAGGTCAGCTTGTGGTAGGTGTCGCTGTCCCGCCGTACCCACGGATACTGCCGGAAGTAGTCCAGCGTGTCGTTCATCCAGCCCATGTCCCACTTATAATCAAAGCCCAGTCCGCCGTATTCTACCGGACAGGTCACGCCCTCATAGTTGGTGGAGTCTTCTGCGATCAGCATGCTGTCCGGGTGCAGCTGGTGCAGTCCCTGATTCATGCGTTTCAGGAACGTGATGCTGGCGGGATTGATGCCGCGGCTGGCATCGCCGCCCCAGTAGATCAGCCGGCTGACTGCGTCCATACGTAGTCCGTCAAAGTGGAAAACAGACAGCCAGTAGTTGGCACAGGACTGGAGAAAACTGCACACTTCGCCGCGGGCGTGGATAAAGTTACAGCTGCCCCATTCGCTGTAGTTGTCTTCTTTCTCCGGATACTCATATAATGTTGTACCGTCATAGTGGTTCAGGGCGTAGCCGTCCACTGCGAAATGCACCGGTACAAAGTCCAGAATCACACCGATTCCCGCCTGATGACAGGTGTCGACCAGCTGCATCAGCTGATGTGCTGTGCCATAGCGGGAAGTGGGGCTGAAAAAGCCGGTGTTCTGGTATCCCCAGGAGCAGTCCGCAGGGTGCTCGCTCAGGGGCATGAATTCGATATAGTTATAGCCTGCCTTTTTGACGTAGTCCACCAGCTTCGGGGCGATCTCCTCATAGGTGTACCAGCCGTTGGGGTCGTTCGGATTGGTTCGCCACGAACCCAGATGTACCTCGTAGATGTTGACCGGTTTCTTCCGGTGACTGCCACGCTGTGCCAGCCATTTCTTGTCGTGGAACGTGTAGCTGGACAGGTCGCGGATAATCGAAGCGTTGTTCGGACGCAGCTCCATGCCGAAGCCATAGGGGTCGCAGTGGTCGATGATGTCGCCGTCGGGATTCTGCGGGGTGATGCGGTACTTGTACATCTGTCCGGCGACGGCTTCCGGTACGGTGAGCTCGTACACGCCGCCGTCGTGGATCCGCTGCATGGGTATCGGCTCCCAGTCGCCGCCCTCCCAGATCAGGTCTACGGCTGCCGCATTGGGAGCAAGGGTGCGGAATACAACGCCCTGTTCTGTCACGTGTGCCCCGAAATACGTGTGGGCATCGAAAGCGTTGCCCAGAAAAAACTGATGAATATCCATAAGGTTGGTTCACTCCTTCGATTGATATATCCATTGAAATTGCATAAGATTTGCCGTTCCGTTGTAATTTTTTTCTCAAAGTGCATCGAAATCTAGTATTATTATACTAAATCTACATACTGCATTGCAAGCACCAAATCTGCATATAGTGTTGCATTATAGACAAATGTACATATAGTGTTTGCCGGAACTGCACTTTTTGAGAAAAACCGAAAAAAATTTCGGAAAACCATTGCAATCGAACGGAAAATGCGGTATAATAAAAACAGGACAACACCGTGCAAAGCCGATACACGGACTTGTGCGGGGTTGCCGGAACAGATGACCGTTTCTGACAGAGGCGGCTGTAGTTAGGCTGTACGAATCTGTGGATACGGGGAACAACTGTTGCACCAATTTTTTTAGGAGGTACTTATTTATGTTAGTATCGGCAAAGGATATGATGGAGAAGGCTAGAGACGGCAAGTATGCAGTCGGTCAGTTCAACATCAACAATCTGGAATGGACAAAGGCAATCCTGAACACTGCACAGAAGCTGAATTCTCCGGTAATTCTGGGCGTTTCCGGCGGTGCCGGCAAGTACATGACCGGTTTCAAGGTTGTTGCAGATATGGTAAAGGCTATGGACGAATCTCTGGGTATCACCGTTCCGGTTGCTCTGCATCTGGATCACGGCACCTACGATCAGTGCTATGACTGCATCAAGGCTGGCTTTACTTCTATCATGTTCGACGGTTCTCACTTCCCGATCGAAGAAAATCTGGCAAAGACCAAGGAACTGGTTGCAGTTGCTCATAAGCTGGGTCTGTCTATCGAAGCAGAAGTCGGTGCAATCGGCGGCGAAGAAGACGGCGTAATCGGTAGAGGCGAGTGTGCAGATCCGCAGGAATGCAAGACTATCGCTGATCTGGGCGTAGACATTCTGGCTGCTGGTATCGGTAATATCCACGGCGTATATCCGGCAAACTGGGAAGGTCTGAGCTTCGAAACTCTGGAAGCTGTAAAGAAGGCTGTCGGCGACATGCCGCTGGTACTGCACGGCGGTACTGGTATTCCGGACGACCAGATCACAAAGGCAATCTCTCTGGGCGTTGCAAAGATCAACGTAAACACTGAGTGCCAGCTGGTATTCGCAGAAGCTACCAGAAAGTACATCGAAGAAGGCAAGGATCTGAAGGGCAAGGGCTTTGACCCGAGAAAGCTGCTCCTGCCGGGCTACGAAGCAATCATGGCAAAGGTAGAAGAAAAGATGAACCTGTTTGGTTCTGTCAACAAGGCGTAAGAAGCCTGACACACTGCACGAATCTGCAGAGAAAGGAATGTGTTTCTGATGAAAAAGACATTACAGGTAATCCTCGCTGTACTGGAAATCGTCACATATACTCTGGGAATTGTCGTTTGGACAAAGAACCTGATCAATTTGACACATTCTGATGAGAACGAAAGCACAGCTGATGAGGCGTAATGCTTCGAAGAAACCGGTTTGCACCCACCGTGGTGTGAACCGGTTTTTTGTGCACGTATCGGCTTCGGGCAGAAAAAAGACGGATATGATGCGAAAAACGTAAACTTTTTTGGAAAAAAACGTACTTTTTTCTTCAAAAGCCTTGATTTTTTCGTCCGGCAGTGTTATAATAAGTGTAATCATGCAGCAAAAGACCGGAACCCCACCGGTCTTTCGTTTATGTAGGCACTTTTTTCGGCGAAACACACTGCCGGAAAAAGTGCCCAATACGCGGAAAAAAGGAGCAGATGCCATGAAAATGAAGAAGTTCGGCGGAACGGAAAAGGTCGTCTATGACCTCGTAAAGCCGATTGCCGATGAACAGGGATATTCCATCTGGGACGTGAGCTTTGAAAAAGAGGGTGCCTACTGGTACCTGCGGGTTTTCATCGACCACCCCGACGGGATCGACATTGAGGACTGCGAGAAGATGACACGGCCGGTAAATGCGGCAGTGGACGCCGCGGACCCGATCTCGCAGGCATATGTGCTGGAAGTCGGCTCTGCCGGTCTGGAACGGGAACTGAACCAGCCGCAGCACTTTGCAGAAACGCTGGGCATGGAGGTTCGTGCCCGTGCCATTCGCCCGATCAACGGGGAAAAGGAATGGATCGGCATTCTGACCGCGTATGATACAGAACAGATTACCATACAGCCGGAAGAACAGGAAGCACCGGTGACACTGCCGTTGGCAGACCTATCCTATGTGCGGCGGTATGTAACAGTAGAATTTTAACCAACGGAGGCATAACGAAGAAAATGGATAACAGTTTTTTTGACGCACTCTCCCTGCTGGGAAGTGAAAACAACGTAGATATTGCACAGCTGGTGGAAAAAGTAAAGTCTGCCATGCTGAAAGCAGCCAGAAAGGCATATCCGGAGTGTGAGGACAACATCACCGTCGAAATCGATCCGGCAACCAAGAAATTTGAAATGTATGTGCGGCAGACTGTTGTAGACGATGAGCCGATCGATGCCAACGAAGTCAATATCGACGTGGCACGTACCGTAGATCCCAACGCCTATGTAGGCGGCACCATTGACAGACGGCTGGACATCGCCAAGTTCGGCAGAGCCGCTGCACAGTCCGCAAAGCAGTCTATTAAGGGTGACCTGCGGGAGATCAATCGGGAACGGATTCTGGGCGAGTTCGAGTCGCTGGAAAACGACTGCATCACCTGTGAAGTTTCTCGGGTGGAAACCAACGGCACTGCAACGCTGCTGTACCATAAGACAGAGCTGTATCTGTTCCCCAATGAGCAGATTCCGGGCGAAACACTGCGGGAAGGACAGCGTGTCAAGGTCTACATCACCACGATCGCCAACAAGCAGAAGAAGCCGATCATCAAGATCTCCCGTGTCCGCAAGGAACTGGTCAAGCGTCTGTTTGAACTGGAGATTCCGGAAATTTATGACGGCACTGTGGAGATCAAGTCCATCTCCCGTGAAGCCGGCTCCCGCACCAAGGTGGCTGTCTGGTCCAAGGACGAAAACGTGGATGCTATCGGTGCCTGCATCGGTCCGAAGCGTTCCCGTATTTCTGCAATTGTGGCTGAACTGAACGGCGAAAAGATCGACATCATTCCCTACAGCGAAAAGCCGGAGGAATTCATTGCCAAGGCACTGGCACCGGCAACGGTTCTGGACGTGCAGATCCTGAGCGAAGAAGAACGCACCTGCACCGTAAAGGTACCGAACAACCAGCTTTCACTGGCGATCGGCAACAAGGGACAGAATGCCAAGCTGGCTGCCAAGCTGACTGGCTATAAGATCGACATCAAGCCGGAATTCGATGTGCTGACTAAGCACGAGCACGATGCAGCACCGGCAGAACAGCCGGAAGCACCGCAGGCAGAACAGCCGGCAGAAGCCGCAGCAGAGACTCCGGCGGAAACAGCAGAAACAGAAGCAAGTGCACCGGAGGCGAACAGCGTTGAAGAGTAAAAAAGTTCCTATGCGGCTTTGTGTGGGCTGCGGCACTATGCAGCCGAAAAAAGACCTGATTCGGGTGCTGAAAAATGCAGAAGGGGAAATCAAGCTGGATTTCACAGGAAAACAATCCGGACGCGGTGCATATTTATGTAAGAATATGGACTGCTTCGCAGCAGCCAAGAAGGGGCACCGCATTGAGCGTTCTTTCGGCTGCCGTGTTTCGGAAGAAGTCTATGAGGAGATGGAACATGCATTACAGACAGAACTGGCAAGGGATTCTGAGCATCTGTCGTAAAGCCGGAAAGCTGGCAATGGGACTGGAGCCCACCAAAGATGCCATGTACCGCGGGACAGTGTCCGGCGTGCTGGTGGCATCAGACGCATCTGCCAAGACGCGGAAAGAAGCGGCGTTTTACTGCGGGCAGGCACAGGTGCCTTGTCTGGAACTGGCATTTACCAAAGCGGACTTTGCCCAGATGATCGGCAGAGGCAGCGGTGTGCTGGCGATCTGTGACGACGGCTTTTTCCGGAAAATGCAGCTGCTGGCGGAACAGGAAAAACAGGAACCACGCGGAGAAGCGTAACAGACTTTCATCATCACATGCGGTGCCGCAGACAGCTGCGGTCCGCCTGTGCTGTGGAGATACATTCGCAGGAGTGGAGTGCCGCGGCGGAGGAACAGCCTACGCCGGACATTCCTTGGAGAAAAGGAGGATTTTCGCCTATGACGAAGAAAGTAAAATTGAGCGACGTTGCACGGGATCTGCAGATCCCGACACAGGAACTGATCGGATTTTATCAGGAACGCGACGAAAAGGGAAATACGAAAAAGGGTGTGACCGGTCTGACACCGGAGGAGATCAATCTGGCACTGGAGTATTATTCCCAGAAAACACAGGTAGACAGTCTGGACGCTTACTTTGCTTCCAAGGATAAGCCGAAGTCGAAGCAGGAAAAGAAGTCCGGTGACAAGAAGCCGGCGGATAAGAAACCGGCAGACAAGAAAAACAGCGACAAAAAGCCGGCAGAGAAAAAGGCAGCAGACAAAAAGCTTGCTGACAAGAAGCCGCAGCCGGAAAAGAAAGCGGAAGAAAAGAAACCCGCAGCTCCGCAGGCTCAGAAGCACGAAAAGCCCAAGAAGCAGCAGGCAAAGGCACAAAAGCACGGCGAGCGTCTGCACGTTGAAGTGGAAATGGCATCTGCGGACAGCATCACCACCGAAAAACGCCGCACGGTAGACACCAGAGGCTCTTATGTCGATCTGGATAAGTACAACCAGCGGTATGAGCAGATCGCTCCGGCAAGCAAGTATACCAACGACAGATATTCCACCAAGAAGCAGAAGATCAACCAGAAGTCTGCACAGCGGAATAAGCAGCGGTATTCCAGCAAGCGGGAAACCGAACAGGATAAGCTGCGTCGTCTGGAACTGGAACGTGCCAGAAAGCAGCAGCTGCGTGTCCGTATTCCGGACGTAATCACTGTCGGCGAACTGGCAACCCGTCTGAAAGTCACCGCTACCGAAGTCATTAAGAAGCTGATGATGCTGGGCGTTATGGCGACCATTAACGAGGAGATCGATTTCGATACCGCCTCTCTGGTGGCAGAGGAACTGGGTGCAAAGGTAGAGCACGAAGTGATCGTGACCATTGAAGACCGTCTGATCGACGAGGACGACGATGCCGAGGATACCGAAGAACGCTGCCCGGTTGTCTGCGTTATGGGTCACGTTGACCACGGTAAGACTTCCATTCTGGACAGAATCCGTAACGCTCACGTTACCGCAGGTGAAGCCGGCGGCATTACCCAGCATATCGGTGCATATCAGGTACGCTATGAGGGCAAGGACATCACATTCCTGGATACACCGGGTCACGAAGCATTCACAGCAATGCGTGCCCGCGGTGCTAATATCACAGATATTGCAATTCTGGTTGTGGCTGCCGATGACGGTATCATGCCGCAGACAGTCGAATCTATCAACCACGCCAAGGCTGCCGGAATCACCGTTATTGTTGCTATCAACAAGATGGATAAGGAAGGTGCAAATCCGGACCGCATCAAGGAAGAACTGACCAAGTACGGCATGGTCTGCGAAGAATGGGGCGGCGACGTGATCTGCGTACCGGTTTCTGCAAAGACCGGCGAGGGCATCGACGATCTGCTGGAAAACATTCTGCTGGTCGCAGAAACCAGCGAACTGAAGGCAAATCCGGATCGCCGTGCAAAGGGTACTGTCGTAGAAGCCCGTCTGGACAAGGGACGCGGACCGATCGCTACCCTGCTGGTACAGAACGGTACCCTGCACGTCGGCGATGTCATTATCGCAGGTACTGCAGTCGGCCGTGTGCGTGTCATGACCAACGATAAGGGGCAGGCAGTGGAATCTGCTGGTCCGTCTGTACCGGTAGAGATCACCGGTCTGGCAGAAGTGCCGGAAGCAGGCGATACGTTCAACGCAGTAGAAGATGAGCGTCTGGCAAGAGAACTGGTAGAACAGCGGAAGCACGAGGCAAAGCAGGCGAAGTTCAACGAGTACCAGAAGGTCACTCTGGATAACCTGTTCAGCCAGATCGAACAGGGCGAAATGAAGGAACTGTCCCTGATCGTCAAGGCAGACGTACAGGGTTCTGTAGAAGCTGTCACCCAGTCGCTGGAAAAGCTGTCCAACGAAGAAGTTCGCGTTCGCGTGATTCACGGCGGTGTCGGCGGTATCAAGGAAAGCGACGTTATGCTGGCAAGTGCATCGAATGCGATCATCATCGGATTCAACGTTCGTCCGGATCAGACTGCGGAAGAAATTGCAGCACGGGATAAGGTGGATATTCGCACCTACCGTGTCATTTACGATGCGATCGAAGAAATCGAAACTGCGATGAAGGGCATGCTGGCTCCGAAGTTCCGCGAAGTGGTAATGGGACGTATCGAAGTGCGTCAGGTATACAAGATCTCCAATGTTGGTGCCGTTGCCGGTGCATATGTGCTCAACGGCAAGGTGACCAGACAGTGCGAGATTCGCGTGGTACGTGACGGCATTGTCATTGCGGAAGATAAGATGTCCAGCCTGAAGCGGTTCAAGGACGATGTCAAGGAAGTCGGCGAAAGCTATGAGTGCGGTATCACACTGGAAAAATTCCGCGACTTCAAGGAAGGCGACATCTTCGAAGCATTTATCATGGAAGAATACAGAGATTGACAGAAGGGCAACGCCGCATAAAATTGGTGCGGCATTGCTGTGACATCATGTTGCTGAAAAGAAATGCAACGATAGAAAGGAGCCGTACAGCATGGCAAATTTCAAGGCAAATCGTACCGAGGAAGACATCCTGCGGGAAATGACAGCAATTTTGCGGGAACTGAAGGACCCCCGTATCGATCCGATGCTGACGGTCGTCCGTGCAGAACTCTCCCGCGACCTGTCGGACTGCAAGATCTTCGTTTCCAGTCTGTCCGGCAAGGAAACCGCCAAGGAATCCTGCAAAGGTCTGGACAGTGCCTCCGGCTTTATCCGGCGGGAACTGCTTCGCCGGCTGAAGATCCGGCGGAGTCCGGCACTGCATTTTGTGGCAGACGATTCGATCGCACATAGTGCAGAGATCGACCGCATGCTGCATCATATCCAGCCGCCGGTGGAAGAACCGGAGGAAAGCGGCACGGGAGAGGAGTGAACGGCGTGCAGGAGCTGACATTGGCAAAAACAGCCGCATGGCTACAGCAATGTGAAGATGCTTATATTCTGATCCACCGCAGCCCTGACGGGGACTGCATCGGTGCCGGTTATGCACTGGCAGAAATTTTACAGCAGCTGGGAAAGCGTGCGGCAGTGCTCTGCAACGATGAGATTCCGCCGCGGTATCAGTTCATGCTGCCGGAACAGCCCGCAGCAGCGGACTTTCCGCCGAAGTGCATTATTGCGGTAGATGTGGCAGATGCCAAGCTGCTGGGCAGCAGGATACAGGAACAGTATGGCAGCCGTGTAGATCTCTGCATTGACCACCACGTATCCAACGTGCCCTACGCCAAGGCAAGACTGCTGGACGGTACGGCTTCGGCGGTGTGTGAAATCCTCTACCGCCTGTGCCGCGTGCTGCCGGTTCAGATAACGGACAGCATTGCAGTGTGCCTGTATACCGGCATGGCAACGGATACCGGTTGTTTTCAGTATGATAACGCCGGTCCGGAAACCCACCGTGCGGTGGCGGCATTGATGGAAATATGCCCCGATGTGCGGTATGCGTGGATCAACCGGAAAATGTTTGCAGTCAAGAGCTTTGGCAGATTGCAGCTGGATAAACTGCTGATCGATCATCTGGAATGTTATCTGGACGGCAAGTGTGTCCTGATCTGTGTGTCACAGGAATTCCTGAAAAAATTCCACGTGGACGAAGCAGAACTGGAAGGCGTTGCCGGATTCCCGCTACAGGTAGAGGGTGCAGAGATCGGCATCACCATGAAAGAAAAAGAAGCCGGAAAATTCCGGATCTCCATGCGTTCGGCAGATCAGGTCAATGTATCTGCGATCTGTCAGCGGCTGGGCGGCGGCGGTCATGTAAAGGCTGCCGGCTGTCAGGTAGAGGGTACCGCAGATGAGGTACGCCGCATTTTGCTGGACGCAGTAAAGGAAGAATGGGGGAAGGCATGAGTCAGGAAACAATGCAGGGGGTTCTCTGCATGCAAAAACCCGCGGAGTTCACATCGTTTGATGTCATCGGCAAGCTGCGTGGCATTCTGCATATGCGGCGGCTGGGACATACCGGAACGCTGGATCCTATGGCAACCGGTGTGCTGCCGGTGCTGGTGGGAAAGGCAGCCCGTGCCTGTGACATTCTGCCCGATCAATCGAAAATGTATCGTGCTACGGTACAGTTCGGCTGGGAAACCGACACCGAAGATGTCTGGGGCACCCGCACGGCTGTCTATCCGGAAATGCACGTGACAAAAGAGGCACTGGACGCAGTGCTCCCGCAGTTTGTGGGAGCAATCCAGCAGGTGCCGCCTATGTATTCCGCGGTTTCTGTGGAGGGAACACGTCTGTACGAACTGGCAAGACGGGGCGTTGTGATCGAACGTCCGGCACGGACAGTACAGGTGGATTCCATTGTGCTGGAAGCATGGGACGAAGACAAGCAGACCGCGGAACTGTCTGTTGCCTGCGGCAAGGGCACCTATATCCGCACACTGCTCTGCGATATTGGAAAAGCACTGGGCGGCGGTGCCGTGATGACGGCACTGTGCCGGACAAAGGCAAGCGGCTTTACGCTGGAGCAGTGCTATACATTTGAGCAGGTGACGGAGTTTTGCCGGCGGGGAACGCTGGCGGAACATCTCATTCCCACAGACCGTCTGTTTACGTCACTGCCGGAGCTGCACCTGACAGAACAGCAGTCCACCCTGTACGGCAACGGTGTCAAGCTGGCACTGAGCCGTGTGGAGGGCGTTCTGCCGGAGCAGGATTTGTACCGTGTTTACGGTGCAGACGGCAGCTTCTTCGGAACTGCACAGGCAGACCGAAATGCGGACGAATTGCGTGTGGGAAAGAATCTGAAATAGAAAGGCGGAAACGTGCTTGAAAGGATTCCAACGCATCACTGCACCGCTGGCACAGAAAAGTGCTGTGGCACTGGGCTTTTTTGACGGTGTGCATCTGGGGCACCGTGCCGTGCTGGGGGCAGCTGCCCGCTGTGCGGCAGAACAGGAACTGCTGGCGTGTGCATTTACTTTTGCGGCAGATTCCGTTCCGGTAAAACAGGGCGTGCCGCTGTCTTATCTCTATACAGATACCCAGAAAGCGGAATTGATGCAGGACTGCGGGATCCACGGGGTATACTGTCCGGCATTTTCGGAACTGTGCGGACTGGACGGCGAGGCATTCTGCCGGCAGGTGCTGGTGGAACTGCTCCATGCACAGGAGGTATTCTGCGGCGGAGATTTCCGCTTTGGTGCAAAAGCAGCGTGGAATATCGACAGCCTGCGGGAATTCGGCAGCCAGTTCGGGTTCGGCGTGCATCAGGTCGCACCGGTGCTCTGCGGCGGAGAGAAAATTTCCTCCACCGCGATCCGGCAGGCGATCCGTGCCGGAAAGCCGGAACAGGCAGCGAACCTGCTGGGCGTGCCCTATCACGTCAGCGGCAGAGTTGTCCACGGGGCGGCACTGGGGCGAACCAAGGCAGTCCCGACGATCAACATTCCTTTTGCAGCAGGACAGCTGGTGCCGCGGTATGGCGTGTATGTTTCACGGACGCACACCCCGCAGGGCAGCTTCGATTCCATTACGGATATTGGAGTCAAGCCCACTGTCAGCGAAGCACAGCTGCCGGCGGCAGAAACGTTTCTGCTGCACTTTTCCGGCGACCTGTACGAACAGCCCTGTCGGGTGGAATTGCTGCATTTCCTGCGGGACGAGCAGAAATTTCCCGATGTGGACAGCCTGTACCGGCAGATCGCACAGGATCAGAAACAGTGTCAGGAATGGCTGAAACAACATGATCTGTGAGAACACAGAGATTATCATATGAAAGGAAGTACTAGCAATGTACAAAAGAGTGAGAACCAGATTTGCACCCAGCCCGACGGGCTATATGCACATCGGCAACCTGCGTACCGCATTGTTTGCCTATCTGATCGCCAAGAAACAGGACGGCGATTTTATTCTGCGGATCGAGGACACCGATCAGGAACGTTATGTAGAAGGTGCCGTTGATGTGATCTATGACACCCTGCGGGTTGCCGGTCTGAACTGGGACGAAGGTCCGGACATCGGCGGTCCGGTGGGACCGTATGTACAGTCGGAGCGTATGGGCATGTTCAAGTCCTACGCGGAAAAACTGGTGAAAACCGGTCACGCATATTACTGCTTCTGTGACAAGGAGCGTCTGGAAGAAGTGCGGAAAATTCAGGAAGCTTCTCACATTGCTCCCATGTATGACCGCCACTGCCGGAATCTCTCTCCGGAAGAAATTCAGGAAAAGCTGGACGCAGGTGTTCCCTACGTCATTCGCCAGAAGATGCCGCTGGAGGGAACTACCACATTCCACGACGACATTTACGGAGATGTGACGGTGGAGAACAGCACACTGGACGACCAGATCCTGATCAAGACCGACGGCATGCCGACCTACAACTTTGCCAACGTTGTGGACGACCACCTCATGGGCATCACCCATGTTGTACGCGGCAACGAGTACCTTTCCTCTGCTCCGAAGTATAATCTGCTGTATCAGGCATTCGGCTGGGACGTACCGGAATATGTACACTGTGCACCGGTCATGAAAGACAAGACACACAAGCTGTCCAAGAGAAACGGCGATGCTTCTTTCCAAGATCTGATGAAAAAGGGCTATCTGCCGGAAGCAGTTATCAATTTCATCGCACTGCTGGGCTGGGCACCCTCCGGCGAATATAACGAGCAGGAAATTTTCACGCTGGACGAACTGAAAAAAGCATTCGAGATCAGCGGCATCAGCAAGGCTCCGGCAATTTTCGACGATCAGAAACTCCGTGCCATTAACGGTGCTTATGTACACAAAATGGATCCGGCAGATTTCGAAAAGGCAGCAGAGCCGTATATCCGCCAGACAGTAAAGCGGACAGACATTGACCTGTCCCTGCTGTGCAGTGTACTCCAGAACCGCACCGAAGTATTCTCCGATATTCCGGAGCAGGTGGACTTTATTGATGCCATGCCGGAATACGATCTGGAAATGTACCGCCACAAGAAGATGAAGACCACACCGGAAACCGCACTGGAAGCCCTGAAGGAAGCCCTGCCGGTTCTGGAGAGTGTCGAACAGTGGGATACTGAGCACATTCACGAAGCATTGTTTGCAAAGATCGCAGATCTGGGCGTGAAAAACGGCTGGATGCTGTGGCCGCTGCGGACAGCTGTTTCCGGAAAGCAGTTTACACCGGGCGGCGGCGTAGAACTGTGTGCAATTCTGGGCAAGGAAGATACACTGGCACGTGTTCGAAAGGCGATTGACGCACTTTCTGCATAAGACTTTGCAATCAGGCAATTGGAACCTTTCGTAAGATTATCACTTCTCTATCACAATAGAATGATAAACTATACCTAGTTTTTGTGTGCAGGGCAGGAGCGTTCTGTCCGGCACGCAGCAGAAGGAGGCAATCACAAGGATGATTGAAGTCAAACATCTGACGAAACAATACGGCGACAAGCTGGCAGTCAACGACATCAGCTTTACCGTAGAGGACGGCGAGATTCTGGGACTTCTGGGACCGAACGGTGCCGGAAAGTCTACGACCATGAATATGCTGACCGGCTACATCAGTTCCACCTCCGGACAGGCACTGATCAACGGCATTGACATTCTGGAAGACCCGATCAAAGCCAAGGCACAGATCGGCTATCTGCCGGAACTGCCGCCGCTGTATCTGGATATGACCGTCATGGGCTATCTGAACTTTGTCTATGACCTGAAAAAGTGCAAGCTGCCCCGCCGTTCCCATCTGAAAGACGTGTGCAACCTGTGCCGCATCAGCGACGTTTCCGGTCGTGTCATCAAGCACCTGTCCAAGGGCTACCGCCAGCGTGTCGGTCTGGCACAGGCACTGATCAACAACCCGCCGATCCTGATTCTGGACGAGCCCACTGTTGGTCTGGACCCGAAGCAGATCATTGAGATCCGCACACTGGTCAAGAAGCTGGGCAAAAAGCACACCGTCATTCTTTCCTCCCACATTCTGTCGGAGGTACAGGAAGTTTGCGACCGTGTGGTAATTATCAACCACGGACAGATCGCCGCAAACGACACCATTGACAACCTGTCGAAGGCGGTTTCCGGTGTCAACCGTCTGGTGGTTCGCATCAGCGGTCCGAAGAATGAAGTGCTGCAGGCGATTCGTGCTATAGACGACGTGACGAAAGTCCGTGCAGATATGGAACGGGAGCCGAAGATCTTCGAATTCGAGATCGAGGCAAAACCCAATGCCGACATTCGTCCGGCTCTGAACCAGATGGTCAAGGAACACGGCTGGGACATTTACAAAATGGATCTGGGCGTGATGACGCTGGAAGATGCATTCCTGAAGATCACCATGGGCGAGGGTGTCAAGCTTTCTTCGGAAAAGAGCAGTGCTCCCGCCGCAGAAAAGTCCGCAGCTCCGGCAGCTGAAACTACGGCTCCGGAAGAACCCGCAGCAGCACCGGCAGAAGCCGAAAAGGCAGAAACGCCGGCAGAAGATGCTGCACAGAAACAAGAAGGAGGCGAAGCGTAATGGGTGCGATCTATCGCCGTGAAGTCGGAGCGTTTTTCACCTCCAGCATTGCCTATGTTTTTCTGGCAGTGTTCTATCTGGCAGCAGGCTATTTCTTCTTCGGCTCGTCGCTGGCAATGGCAACGACCGATATGTCCAACTTGTTCAGCAGCCTGTTTTTCGTCATCACCATTCTGATTCCGGTACTGACCATGCGTTTGTTCAGTGAGGAAAAGAAGCAAAAGACCGAACAGGGACTTCTGACGGCACCGGTTTCCATCGGCGGCATCGTCATGGGAAAATATCTGGCAGCCCTCACGCTGTATACCATTGGTCTGGCGATCATTTTTGTCTATGCTCTGATCCTGAGCTTTTTCGGGGCAGTGGCATGGGGCATCGTGATCTCCAACATTCTGGCACTGTTCCTGCTGGGAGCAGCCTTTATTGCCGTGACATTGTTCATCTCGTCCCTGACCGAAAATCAGGTAGTTGCCGCTGTGCTGGGCATGATCGTTCTGCTGGCACTGGCTCTGATCGACGTGGTGGCACGGTATGCAGAAAATGTACCGGTTGTTCCCACCGTTCTGAATGCTCTGTCGTTCTACACCAGATACTATGATTTCACTGCCGGTCTGTTTGATCCGGCTGGCGTGCTGTTTTATGTAAGTACGGCAGTGATCTTCAACTTCTTTACGGTACGCGTGTTCGAAAAACGGCGTTGGAGTTGAGAGGAGGACATCACCAATGGAAAAACAGAAACATACAGAAACAGCAGAGGCTTCTCTGGAAAAACAGCAGAAAAAACTGAAGAACCGGAAAAAGCTGAAATACGGCGGTCTGGCAACTGCGATCACCGTGATCTTTGTGGCAGTTGTGGTACTGGTCAACGTCGTGGTCACCCAGATCGGCAAGCGGTATCCGGATTTTAAGCTGGATCTGACCACCGCAAACCTCTATGCGATCAGCGATGAAACACTGGACTATATCCGCAATATGGACAAAGACGTGGACATTGCCATTTCTTCCGATGAAGCTACTTTCACTTCGGACAAGAACAATAAGATGATCGCGGAAACCCTGTCCAAGTATCAGGGCTATTCTGACCGCATCAGTGTGACCTACTTCGACACCACCAAGGATCCGGACGTATTGTCCAAATATCAGGAACTGTACGGCGGTTCGATCCAGTCCAATGAGATCATCATCACCAGCGGCAGCCGCATCAAGGTGTACAACACTACCACTGATATGTTTGAAGTGGATCAGCAGAAGTACCAGTACTATCAGTACGGCATGGCAAGCTTTGCAGACTGTATCACCGCGTTTAAGGGCGAACAGACGCTGACTTCCGGTATCATGAACGTTACCGATTCCAATCCCAAGACCGTGGGCATCATTGCCACCACCAATGGCAGCCCGATCTTTGCACAGACCAACACTTCTTCTGACCCGAACACCTATGCGTTCTATGCAATGGAAAACCTGCTGGACGAAAACGGTTATGATGTGAGCCGTCTGGACATGATCAACGACACACTGGATACAGAAAAGTATGACATTCTGGTGCTGCCGGCTCCTAAGACAGACCTGACCACCGATTCTGTACAGAAGCTGCAAAACTTCATGTACAATGACGGCAAGCTGGGCAAGCAGCTGGTCTACATCGCAGACTACACCCAGTCCTCCACGCCGAATCTGGACGCATTTCTGAAAGAGTGGAACGTACAGGTGGATTACAGTTCTGTCATCGACGAAAACAACAGCACCAATCAGGAAGTCAACATTCTCCTGTCCCAGAGCAACAACAGAAGCTTCGTGGCTCCGGTCGTGACAGTGACAGATGAAGAAGACTATACCGGTAATCTGGCAAATGCCAGCCTGCCGATCGTGGCTCCTATGGCACGTCCGATCCAGACACTGACCGCCAACAACGGCAGAACGGTAACGGCACTGCTGACCTCGTCGGATACCTCTTACTGCTACCCGCTGTCGCCGAAGGACTACAGTACAGACAGCACTGCTGCTGTGGCTGACGGTTCTGCGGACAGTCAGGAAGCTACAGAGGCAGCCACCGAAGCAGCTGCTACCACCACTTCTTTCGATAAGGCTTCCGCACCCAAGGGACAGAATACGGTTATGGCACTTTGCCGTGACCAGCAGTCCACCGGTGACGCTTTCATTGAAAGTGATGTGATCGTGCTGGGCTCCATGTCGATGCTGGACGTAAATCTGGTACAGAATTCGGCATACAACAATGCGGAATACTTTGTAGGTCTGCTGAACTCTGTCTGCGGCAAGGAAGACAGCATCGTAGTTGCTTCTAAGGACTTGACACAGACTTCGATCTCCGCATCTGCAACACAGCTGAAAGCGATCCGTCTGGTCGTGGTATTCCTCATTCCGCTGGCAGTTGTTGTGGCTGGCGTGATCGTTGCAGTTCGCAGACGGTACCGTTAAGGGAGGCACATCATGCGTAAAAAAGCACTGGGAATCATCGGCGGCGTGGTGCTGGTGGCAGCACTGGGCACTGCATCGTTTTTCCTGCTGCGGAATACACCGGAGGAGGATTCTTCTTCCGTGTCTTCTTCTGACAGCAGCGAGGAAAGCATTTCGCTGACCTCGGAAGACCCGAACGATGTGACTTCTATCGACATCACCAACGGCAGCGGTTCCTTTGCAGTGGTTCGCACGGCAGAGGGCACCGGCACGGGAGATGACCATGCGGCATATGCCGTGTCCGGCTTGGAAGATCTGCCTATGGATACCTCCACCCTGTGGACACTGTCCAACAATACCGCTTCTATGGAAGCCAACGGGGTAGTAGAAGAAAACTGCTCCGATCTGGAAAAATTCGGGCTGGACGATGCCGAGGCGATCGCAGTCACACTGCATTTCGCCGACGGCAGCGACTACAGCTTCCGCGTGGGCAATGCTGCCGCAGATGCTTCCAATACCTACTTTGCACCGGCAGACAAGGACACCGTCTACACGGTGAAAACATCGCTGGTGGCAAACTTCAGCAAGTCCGCAACGGATTTCCTGTCCACTACGATGCTGGAAGCACCGGCGGATACCAATGATTATCCCATTGTCAACAAGCTGACTGTGGAACGCAAGGATATGGACTATACGCTGGAGCTGGACTATGACGAAGATGCCGCAAACAACACCAATATGGGCGGCACTGTGGCAAGCCATGAAATGGTATCGCCGGTGCCGGCATATCTGAGCGTAGACCGTTCGACACCGGTGGTGACCGGCATGTTCGGACTGAAAGCGGAAAAGGTTGCAGTTCCGCACCCCTCGGCAGAGGACATCGCCAATGCCGGACTGGACGACCCGTTCGGGACGGCAACCATGGCGTGTGCAGACGGCAACACATATGTACTGACATTCGGCGAACGCTTTACCGAAAAAGATGAGGAGAACGGTACGGAAACGGCGTACTATTATGCGATGCTGAACGGTGTGGACGCGATCTATCAGGTGACCGGGGAAAACTTGGTCTGGGCGACAACAACGCCCACGGATATTGCTTCCAAGCTGGTGCTGGGCACCTATGTCTGGGACGTAGGCTCACTGGATGTCAGCGTCGGCGAGCAGAAGTTCCAGTTTCAGGTGACCGGCAGCGATAAGGACACCGCGGTCGTTACCCTGAACGGAGAGAGTACCGACAAGGAACGCTACCGCCAGTTCTACTCGTTCCTGCTGAACACCACGGCGGAAACCGTCAAGCTGGACGGCGAGCCGGCAGGGGAGATGCTGGGAGAAATCCACGTCAAGACACAGGACGGCAAATTCGAACGGGATCTACAGTTCTACGCCATTGACGAGTTCACCTGTCTGATCACCGCAGACGGCAAGTCGGCGTACACCTGCCGTAAAACTTATCTGGACACACTGCTGAACAACATGAACATCTACGACGACACAAGTCAGGACTTTACGACGAACTGGAGCTAAGTCAGGGGGCTGACCGTTCCGGAGAAAGGAAGGAACAGCAATGAATCAGGAATTTTTTATGTATCGGGGGTATCCTCTGGTACGCAAGGGAAACGAAATCTATTATGGGTATATGTCAGAGCCATTCGTGGTAATGATGCAGATCGTGCATCAGCAGGAAGTGAACGGGCTGAAGGTTGCAGATAAGATTCGCGTTTATCAGATCGCAACCAAGGAGCCGGATCCTGTGAAGGCGATCACCAAGACTTCCGACCGACCGAATTTGTATGAAGCCGTAGATCTGGCAAACGTCTGGCTGAAGCGTGCTGAAAAGGACGCAGCAGCAAAGTAAATCCGATTTGCTTGGAAAAGAGCATCTCTGCACGGAGTGATCCTGTGAGAGATGCTCTTTTTGTTTGGCTGCCTTTTTTTCAAAAATAGGCTCCCTTGAAAGGGCACCCGCAGGGCGTGCCTTGTGCTGAGCTGGCACCGCAGGTGACTGAGGGGTTTCTCGTAAATCTTTTACACCAAGCAGAAGATTCCACAAGAACCCCTCCACCAGCTTCGCTGGTTCCCCTCCCCTAAAGGGGAGGCTATTTTTATTCAGGCTTTCCCTTTTTAAGGGAAACTATGGTTCTATAAAAAGAAAAATGGATTTGCATAAGATTTTTTCAATTTCCCTTGCATTTTTCTACATCGTATGTTATAATATGAAATGTAATTTCTGGATATGACAAATTTAGGAGGGCGTAATATGAAATTGTGGAGAAAACTGCTGGCGGCGGTGACTGCCGGAACGATTTGTCTGGGGAGCATCGGGGCAATGCTGTCAGTCAGTGCGGAAACAGAGTTGGATTCCTCTGCTGTATCCGAAAACTCCACAGAAGTAAAGGCATCAAAAGGTGCACATACACATTACTATGGAGAACTTGCAAGCTCTTCTGATGGTTGTGCTGGTTGGTATTTTTATTGTGTTGGTAATAATGGTGTTAATTATGATATGATGGGAGATCCTATTGCTGATAAATATGCAATTAATAATGGTTTTGTACCGAATGCTCTTGATACTGCAAGTGGCTGGGTTTGGCTTGGAACCAATCCGCCTACGATAACGACTACAAAAGTTACCACCAAAACAACCACCAAAATGACTACCAAAACGACTACCACTACCACCCAGCCGAGTGTCCCCACCGTCAAAGAGGGCAGTCTGGACAAGGGTGATATTGACGGCAGCGGCAGTCTGGATTCGACAGATGTGTTCTACTCCATGCTGTACATCGCCAATACTGCGGTAGGAAATACCGTCAAAATCAGCAAGGAACAGGTCACTGCCGCAGACGTGGACGAAAGCAGCAGCGTAGATGCGACTGATGTCTATTACCTCATGTACTACATCGCACTTCACGGCGTTGGCGTAAACGTGTCTTGGGACGACGTTCTGGCAAAGTAAAATCGAAAGCACATTCTGAAACCGGCTCTACGGAAAGAGTCGGTTTTTTTATTTTTATTCAGGCTTTCTTTTTTCAAAAGCGATGTTCGCTTGCAGTTTGCACGATACTCATTTTCTCAAAAAATCCCTTGACAGCACAGCCGGAATCCGGTATAATAAACCAAGAACAATCGCACAAAATGTGCAGTATTGCCAGAAACATCAGAGCGTGCTGCTGAAGCATGCTCTGCTGAAAAGGAGAATATACATGGAAGTTTACCGCATTCACATGGGCAAGGCAAAGTGTGCCGTTGATCTGGGGGACGGCAGCGAACGGGGCGAATATGTCGATCAGGATTACATTCTGGCGAAAATGGGCAGACCGCACCGCAGTATCAGCCTGATGTACTGCTATTATCCGCTGGACGAAGGCTGGCCGGGGCGTGCCAGCGTGGTACACGCCAGCCCTGATGTCAGCTTTGCGTGGGATTATCCCTACGATGACTATTTCACCTACAAGGGCGGACTGGGCGGCAGCACCGACGGCGAACCGTTCAACTACATGCGGGAGATCCGGCAGCACGGACAGGACGTTTCCCTGACCCTGACCATTGATCCCCACGTTTCCGATGAACATCTGGCGGCGATCGGCGAGGATCTGAAGTCCTTCGGCAGAGTGTTCCTGCGTATCAATCACGAGGCAACGGGCAACTGGTTCTCGTTCAACAAACGCTGCACCTATCAGGAAGTGGCAGACTTTTTTGTCCGTGCCAGCCGTATCATCAAGGAGCATGCTCCCAACGTGCAGACCATTATCTGCATCGGCGGCATCGAGGATCTCTCCAAGGAGGAAATGGAAAAGGAAGCCGAGTTCGCACAGACCATTCCCGCAGCTGACATCTGGTCGGTGGACAAGTACATGGCACTACACTGGGGCTGGCCCTATGACGTGGCAGAACACGGCGGCACTACTCACAGCCGCGGCACTGTGGCGGACACCTACGAGAAAACCAAACGCAGCTTCGAACGGTTCCGTTATCTCAACGGCGGCGTGGAAAAGCCTATGACTATGGCAGAGTTCAACGCTGACGGCGACGTGACCGGTCCTTATGAACAGGCAGACATGGTAAAGGAATTCTGCGATACACTGGAACGGGAACAGGCGGACTGGTTCAGTGCGTTCACATTCTACCAGTTCCGCGACCGCGGCAGACTGGGGCTGGAGATCGAGGATCCCAACAATGCAAATGTGGGAATCGCACAGCCGGTGCTGGATACCTATAAGGAAATCATTCAGCGTGACTGGTTCAGGCCCCAGATCACCCGTCAGGCAGGCGAGGTACAGCTGCCGGTGACACTCCGCTGGAGCAACTCCGAGGACGCGGAAGGTCTGGAAATCCCGCTGCATTTCGAGAAGAACCCCACATTCTGCGAACTGATCTTTACCGAGGAAAGCAACCTGATGCTGGAACTGAACGGCAAGTGGTTCTATAAGGCACCCAAGACCAAGACGGTAGATCTGATGGCGGCATTCTTCGAGAAGCCTTTGCAGGGCGAAGCTGACCTGACCCTGAAAATTTTCGCACCGCCGGCAACCGGTGAGAATGACCTGTCTGTGAAAGACGGGCTTTACCACTGCGACACCGTTCTCCACGAACTGCCGCAGATCCGGATTCGGTTTGCACCGGTGGAAGCGTAACATGCCAATGTTTCCGAAAAAATAACACTTGACAAAAACTTGTGAATCATGTATAATTTAAGTAACGTTATGAAAGTCGGAATTGTAAGAGATTATCGGAAAACATGAAATTTCAGAAAAGCAGCATGTTTTTCGGAAGATTCCGGAGATTGGAGTTACTGAACATGGGTATTTTTGACAAGATGAATCAGGTGAGCCGCAATGTGGCAGAATCTTCCAAGAGTGCTGCGGAAACCAGCAATCTGAAAAAGAAGATTGCATACGAAAAGGAACGGATTCAGGAAGTAATGACCGAGATCGGCAGACTGTTCTATGAGAATCCGAACGGCGATCATCAGGAAGAACTGAAGCTGTGTGCAGACATCGACGACAGAAGGCGTCGTATTGCCAGCATGCAGGGCGACCTGAGCACGCTGAAGGGTGTTCGCATCTGCGGCAAGTGCGGTGCACGGTTTGACGAGAAGTACACCTTTGACTTCTGTGGCAAGTGCGGTGCAAAGCTGAGTTAAGGCAACACCGCACAAAGCCCGCCTGACGGCTTTGCACGCAATCTGCGTGCAGATTTTCCGTTATATTGCCCAGAAATCCCTTGCAATACGACTGCGTTCGAGGCAGGATTCTGCCCGAGAACAAAGGAGTGTCGCACTAAGATAAATTGCGACCGGCAGTATGCCTGCGGAATTTCTGGGCAATCTGACAACGCACCTTACGCACAAGCTTTGTGCGGTGTTGCCTTAAGCCAAATACTGAATGAAGCTGAATTTTGATGAACTGGAAAACGGCATGCTCTCAGAGTGTGCTGTTTTTTGTGAGGAGGAAGAAAAAATGGAATCGATGCTTTCTTTTGACTGGAGCAGTGTTTCTGTAAATTCCGGCGAAGTGATCGCTCTGATGCGGAAACACCGGAATGACAAACTGGACGTGCTGTTCCACTATGCGGACGGCATTTATCGTGTGGGTGTTGATCCGGAAAATGCCAGAGAACCGTTTTATATGGACGATGAAACCTATCCGTCCATGTTTGCGTTTTGCAGCTCGGCATGCATTGAGGGCGGTTTTCTGCTGCCGGACTTGCAGGCACCGCTGCACATTCTGGCAGTGAATGGCGGTGATCCGGCGGAGTTTTTCGCATAAAGGAAACACTGCATAAAAGTATAGAAAGTGTAGGAAATAAAAAATGGAAAAGAAGCAAAAAAATAAGTGGCTGTCCTTTCTGGCGGACGGTATGCTGTCCGGTCTGATGATCGGCATCGGCTGTGTCGTCAGCATGTCCTGTGAAAACCGCTATCTGGGGGCATTTCTGTTCTCGCTGGGACTGTTCTGCATTGTGCAGTTCCAGTATGGACTGTACACCGGCAAGGTGGGATACATTTTCGACCGTGACAAGGCGTATCTGGGCGAAACGTTCTTCACCTTTTTGGCGAATGCGATCGGTGCCGGCCTGACCGCCGGCATCGTGCACCTGACACGGTTCGCAACGGAAACCAAGGTAAACGGCATGGACGTGACACTGATGGATCGTGCACAGGCAACCATGTCCGCCAAGTTGGACGACAGCTTGCTTAGCTCTTTTGTGCTGGCGTTCTTCTGCGGCATTCTGATGTTCTCCGCTGTAGAAGGCTCCCGCCGCTGCAACGAAAAGAAGAACTTCATCGGCGGCGTGTTCATTGTGGTAATGCCGATCATGGTGTTCATTCTGTCCGGCTTCAACCACTGTGTGGCAGATGCGTTCTATTACTGCATGGCTGGCTGCCCGAACCCGCTTCGTGCACTGTGTTATTTCCCGGTGGCAATTCTGGGAAATCTGTGCGGTGGTGTGTGCATTCCGCTGCTGAAGCGGCTCTCCCGCAACCCTCTTTGATAGAACTGATTTGAACAGGCTCTAAACAAAAGCCGTACATGAGCGATCATGTACGGCTTTTTGAAAACGTGTCTTATTTTTGCCCCTGCAAAAACAGCGGAGCCGGTTTCTGTCTGCCATACATGGAACGGTTGCCGTTGCAAAGGCGGGAAACGGTGCAGACAACGGCGAAATAGGGCAGGTACGCGAATCCGAACACTTCGGTTCCGATGCAGATCGGAGCGAGCCATGTATTGGAAGCACTGCCGAAAACGGCGGCATAGCAGAGTGCGGCGGCGAATACCGGAGAGATACTGAACAGCGGGGCAAGTGCTGCACCAAGGCAGGCACCGATTGCAAACAGCGGTGTGACTTCGCCGCCCTGAAATCCAATGGCAAGGGTGCAGACGGTGAACAGCAGCTTGCACAGAAAGTCGAACCAGTAAATGGTTCCGCCGTCACAGGCGAAGGCGATCAGATCGGTGCCCAGTCCGGTGTATCTGCCGTGTCCGGAGAGCAGGAGAAACATTGCCAGTACCGAACCGCAGAGGGCAATGCGAATCACAGGGTTGGGGAGCAGCTTGGCGGCATAGATTTTTCCTTGTTTCAGCAGCAGGGTGAAGATGCCGCCCACAATGCCGGAGGAAATCCCCAGCAGCAGAACCGGCACGGAAAGCGGTGCAAAGCCGGCTTCGGGAAGTGCCACCTGAAAGGTTTCCAGCCTCAGTGCGACGGAGATCCCGTTTGCTGTCACTGCGGCAATGGCGGCAGGCAGCAGGGCACGATATTCCAGTTTCCCGATTGCCAGCACTTCCAGTGCAAAGCAGACTGCCGCCAGCGGTGCGTGAAACAGCCCGCTGAAACCGGCAGCCATTCCGGCAATGGTCAGAATGGGAACGGCATCGGGAATGTTCCGGAACCACGGAATCCGGCTGCCGATGTTGTGGGAAACCGCAGCTCCCAGCTGTACAGCGACACCCTCTCGTCCGGCACTGCCGCCGCAGAGATGTGTCAGCCACGTGCTGCCGATCAGAAGCGGGATCAGCCGGAGGGGAATGCGTTTTGCAGTGCCGTCCGCAGCGTCAAAGATCAGGCTCATGCCCTGACTGCTTTCCCTGCCGTATTTCTGGTATATCCATACCATGCAGACACCGGCAATGGGCAGAAAGGGAACACACGAGATCAGGTGCTCTGTCCGGAATGTACCGATCCACAGCAGCACACGCCCGAATCCGGCGGTGAGTGCACCGGTGATACAGCCGGCAGCTGCCGCCAGCACACAGAGCAGCAGAGTGGGGAAAATAAGTTGCAGTTTGATTTTTTGCATAGACAATACCTCCGAAAAAAGAAAAAGCTGACAATATCTGCCTAGGAATCTGTTTCATATCTTTTTCTGCATATCTTTTCGGCAGATAAAAAATATGGAACAGACCCTAAAAAGCAGACGTCATCAGCACTCAAGCGGTTTTGGAATCCCAAGGGAGAACATCATTCCCTAAGGAAACACTGCATAAAGCCCGCCTGACGGCTTTGTACGCAATCTGCTTGCAGATTTTCCGTCATATTGCCCAGAAATCCCTTGCCATACATCAAGTATGCCTGCGGAATTTCTGTGCAATCTGCCGAAAAATCTGACGACGCATCTTACGCACAAGCTTTATTCAGTGTTTCCCAAATTTATTATACATCGGATTGCAGGATCTGTCAAGTGCCGCAAAAATGCATCTCACCGAAAGCGAGGACACCGACCCATGAAAGAACAGCGGAACATCACTCTTGCCGGCGAAACCATTTCCTACACGCTGGAACGGAAAGCCGTCAAAAATATCAACATGCGGCTTCGTCCGGAAACTGGTCTGCTGGTTTCTGCACCGATGCATGTGCCGTCAGAACGGGTGGAACAGATCTTACAGCAGCATGCCGCGAAAATTCTCCAGACCCTGCACCAATACGCCGCTGCCGCAGAAAAGCCGAAACAGTATCCGGTGCACTATACCGCCGGAGAACCAGTACTGTATCTGGGGAAATCCTGTCGGCTGGCGGTGGAACGCGGCAGTCGGGAAAGCGTGCTGGTGCAGGGGGGAACGCTCCGGCTGCTGGTGAAACAGCCGGAAAACGAACAGGTTCGGAAACAGGTATTCGACAGCTGGTGGGAAAACGCCTGCGAAAAGGCAGTGCGGAATCTCTGCCGTGCAGTTTATCCCGTGTTTGAAGCGAAAGGCGTGGCATTTCCTGAGATCCGGTTCCGGCATATGGTTTCCCAGTGGGGCAACTGCCGCCCTACCCGCGGCGTGCTGACGTTTAATCTGCGGCTGCTGGCGGCACCGGTGCGGTGCATGGAGTACGTGGTGATGCACGAGTTTTCCCATTTTCTCCATCCGGATCATTCGCCGGCATTTTATGCGGAGATCGCCGCAGAACTGCCGGACTGGAAACAGTTACAGAAACAGCTGCGTGATGTGGAAACGCGAATCTGACCGATGCAGCACTTTTGGGGCGTGTATGCATTTGTAAAATCAGCATGATTTCGGCAGTAAATTGACATTATGGCTAAAAAATCCAGATGCCGTTTGGGCAGTTTTCATAGATTTCTCGTATGAAAGGAAAAAACTGTTGATTTTTTTTGTGAGGTATGATAGAATAAATTTCGGGCATGTCTGCACTTTTTGAGAATTGTCCTGAAGTTGGGGCAGAACGGTGCAGAAAAATGCGAACTACGAAAGGAGTTTTTTTATGAAGAAACTTGGGCTCGGTAAGCGAGTATTGGCATGTGCTGCCAGTGCTGCGACGTTACTGACCGGAACTACAGCGTTGTCCGGACTGACAACGCTGGGAAGTATGGCGGCATCTGCTGCGTCTTATGACAACTACGCAAAGCTGCTGCAGTACTCCATGTATTTTTACGACGGCAATATGTGCGGCTCTGATGTGGGAAGTGCCTCCCAGTTTGACTGGAGAGATAACTGCCACGGCAGCGATGAAGTGGACGGCGGCTTCCACGATGCAGGCGACCACGTAAAGTTTGGTCTGCCGGCTGGCTACACCGCTTCTACTCTGGGCTGGGGCTATTATGAATTCAAGGACAGCTATAATGCACTGGGACAGACAGCTCATTTGCAGGCACTGACCGATCGCTTCTGTGATTTCTTTAAGGCAAGCACAAAGCTGAGCGGCGATACCGTAACCAGCTTCTGCTATCAGGTAGGCGTAGGACAGGCTGACCATGATGTCTGGTGCTCTCCGGAGTCCCAGAATGACCAGAGTCTGCGTACTGCTTACTGGACTTCTGATGATGCCAGCGACATCGCCGCAGAATATGCAGCAGCACTGGCTGTCAACTACATCAACTTCGGCAACGCAGAAGACCTGAAGTATGCAAAGGCACTGTACAATTATTCTATCAAGACCAATAAGGCAAATTGTCCGGAGGCTGAAAACTTCTACAGATCTTACGATTACTATGACGATCAGGCATGGGCAGCTGGCTGGCTGTATCTGGCAACCAAGGACAGCACCTACAGCTCGTTCCTGGACAAGTTCATGAACGACACCAATGCCGGTAAGTCCGGTCAGTCTGGATGCAAGTGGGGCGTATACTCCACCATGTGCTGGAATAATGTTAGCCTCGGTGCTGCGATCCTCCAGAGTGAGATCACTGGCGATGCAATGGACTGGGCAAAGGTCACCACATATCTGAACGGCAAGTGCACCAGCGAAAGCACATATTACTGCGAAAGCGACTGGGGCAGTGCACGTTATAACACTGCACTGCAGATGGCAGCACTGGCTACCACGAAATATTCCGCAAAGAGCGGCATGGATTATTCCAGCTGGTGCAAGGCACAGATGGGCATGATCCTGGGCAACAACCCGAAGAATGTGAATTTCGTTGTCGGCATGGACAGCAATTCTGCAAAGTATCCGCACCACAGAGCAGCTTCTGGCTATCAGAGCTTTGACGAAATGAAGGGCAGAACCGGCTACAGCAGCAATGGCCACACGCTGGTCGGTGCTCTGGTCGGCGGTCCGGCAGACTCCAACTTCACTTATACTGACTCTGTAAACGACTATCAGGCAAACGAAGTGGCTCTGGACTATAACGCAGGTCTGGTCGGTGCAGCAGCAGGTCTGTATTCTATTTACAAAACCGGTTCTGTAGACTCCAGCATTGAAGGTGTCAGCGGCAGCATTGTTACCACCACCAAGGCAACAACTACCACCACCAATAAGCCGGTGACTACAACCACAACACAGGCTACTACCAAGCGGAATATCACAACCACTACAATTGCCACTGCCGCTCCGTCCGGCGGTAAGACTGCAAACATCACCACCGGTACACAGGTTGGTACTGACGGCGACAAGCAGATGTATGCAGAATTTGCTCCCAACGGTGCAAAGACTGCGACTCTGTACTACAAGGTCAAGACCAGCGACACCAACTCCAGCGGTGCATTCGGCACATGGACAGGCTCCTGGGAGCAGGAAGACTTTGATGTTACCGTTGGTGCAAACGGTGAGTGCAAGGTGTCCTACAACATTCCGTCCAACGTTGGTGCAACTGTCAAGGCAATGATCTTCTATCCGGACGCAAGCAGCGTTGAGATCGAAAAGGTCGTTCTGGACGAAAGCAGCACACCGGTCACCACAACTGTTGCTACCAGTGGAAATACTTCCGGCGGCGGCAAAAATGCCAATATCACCACCGGCACACAGACTGGTACCGCAGGCGACAAGCAGCTGTACGCAGAATTCGCTCCGAACGGTGCAAAGACTGCAACTCTGTACTACACCATTTCCACCAAGGATACCAATTCCAGCGGTGCATTCGGCACATGGACCGGTTCCTGGGAACAGACCGACTTTGACGTAACCGTTGGCTCTAACGGTCAGTGCAAGGCAACTTATAACATTCCGTCCAATGTAGGTCAGACTGTCAAGGCAATGGTCTTCTATCCGGACGCAAGCAGCGTCAAGATCGACAAGGTCGTTCTGGACGAGGGAAGCAGCAGCAACCCGACAACCAATGCAACTACTACCAAGCAGAACCCGACTACAACCGCTACTACTGCTGCGGCAAGCGGCGATGACAAGACTGCAAACATTACAACCGGCACACAGACTGGTACCGCAGGCGACAAGCAGCTGTACGCAGAGTTTGCTCCCAACGGTGCAAAGTCTGCAACACTGTACTACACCATTTCTACTAAGGACACCAACTCCAGCGGTGCATTCGGCACATGGACTGGTTCCTGGGAACAGACCGACTTCGACGTAACCGTTGGTTCGAACGGTCAGTGCACCGCAGACTATGTGATCCCGTCCAACGTGGGTCAGACTGTCAAGGCAATGGTCTTCTATCCGGATGCAAGCAGTGTCAAGATCGACAAGGTCGTTCTGCACTACGGCAACGTAACACCGGGCACTACTACTGCACAGCCCTCCAGCAGCGGTAAGTATACCAAGGATCTTAATCAGGCAATTGTTTATGAAGATCTGCCGGCAGGCGACAAGATGCTGGGCTGGAAGTGGTCCGATCTGGGCGTTCCGGCAGGCGAAAAGGTCACCAAGGTTGAGATCAACCTCTCCACCAAAAAGAAGCAGATCGGCAAGTGGCAGGGTGCATTCGGTTCTTCCACCAGCGTGGCTCCGGATTACTGGACACAGTCCGAGGATATGGAACAGACCATCAGCGGTAAGACCGGCAGCATCGTATGGGATGTGGATTCTGCAACTTCTGAGATCATTCAGACCCAGTACGGCGGCGAACTGAAGTTCGGCGTATGGTGGATCGACTGCAACAAGTTCACTATCGATTCTATCACAGTTTACACAGACGCTTACAGCGGCAGCGGTCAGATCACTACCACTGTATCTACAACCAAGGCAACTACCAACAAGACCACCGCTTCCACCACAACTACCACCAAGCAGACAACCACCGCTACCAACGGCCCGAAGCCGAGCGTAAAGGCAAGCCTGTACGGTGACGTAAATCTGGACGGCCGTGTGGACATCACAGACGCAGTTCTGCTGAACAAGAAGGTTGCCGGCGTGGTAATCCTGAACGACCAGCAGTATGCAAATGCTGACTGCTGCACCGATGACGGTGTTGGTCAGGCAGATTCGACGGTACTGCTCCAGTTCCTCGTTTCGATCGTAAGGACTCTGCCGGCTGAGGGCTAATCTCTGTCAAAAATCGGCAATTTTCACAAAAAGGATACGGGCAAATTTTGCCTGTATCCTTTTTCTTTTCTGTTTTTTCCGAAAAATCTGTCGTTACATATGGCAAGTTGCACAAAAAGCATGGAAACTGTTTAGCATGTTTTACTGAAATTTGAAAATCCACTTTACAATGAATTTTTCATGTGCTATAATAAATGAAACGAGAAAGATATGCCCTGTAAGGGATAGTTGCGTCTGAATCCTATCCGGTGCGGCGTATATCTGCCGGCGTGTTCGGCGAAAGCAATCGTTGAAAGTGGAACATGCGTACCCTTGTTCCAACATCAAAAAATCTCTAATTTTCAAGGAGGATATTTATGCTGAAGAAAAAACTCGGCAAGAAGGCACTTGCCTTCGCTTCTGCTGCAGTGATGGCAGTTTCTGCTACCGCTACAGGTCTGACTGCACTGTCTATGACAGCGTTCGCAGGCGAGGAGCTGGGCGAAGGTACCTTCGAAAACGGAAAGGGCTTGCCTTGGCACATTTGTGAAAACGCAACTGCTGTCATGAAGTTCGACATCACCGACGGTATCTATGCGATCAAGCTGGAAAACATCGGTGGTACTGCAAACGGCGGTGAAAGCCGTTGGGACTGCCAGTTCCGTCACAGAAATCTGACCATTGAAAGCGGTCACACCTATCGTATTACCTACAGCGTAAACCCGTCTAACAGCGGTCACATGTACCCAAAACTGGGCAACATGTCCAAAGATGATCAGGAACTGTGGCACAGCAATGGTGACGAACTGTCCCTGTCTTACGAAGAAGGTCTGACACAGGAACAGCTGGAAGAAAAGCTGAAGAGTGCTTCCAAGACCGGTAACAAGGTAGACTACGGTCAGGGCTGGGATGCTTGGTACAACAAGGAATATCCGGCAAACCAGTGGACCACAGTTGCTTATGAATTCCAGGCTACTGAAACCGTTAAGGGTACCGCAGAATGGACCTTCCACATGGGCGGTCAGGGTAACTACGCGAAGATGGACTGCTTCCCGAAGGATACCATCATCCGGTTCGACAACCTGGCACTCATCGATATGACCGATGATGCATCTGACTACAAGGCAGAAGCTGCTTATGTGCCGACCGGCGTTGAAGTAAACCAGGTTGGTTATTATCCGAATGGTAAGAAGGTTGCAACTGTTGTTCTGTCCGAAGGTGATACTACCAAGTATGACTACGAGATCAAGGACGCAAGCGGCAGCGTTGTTTACAGCGGCACTACCGACGGCAACACCAAGTATGATGAGTCTGGTGCCTGGGATTACACCCAGCAGATCGACTTCACAGATTTCACTACAGAAGGCAAGGGCTACACCCTGACTGTTGCCGGCAAGACTTCTAAGAGTTTTGACATCGACAAGAACCTGTATGAAAAGCACCACGACAAGAGCATGCTGACCTATGCACTGAACTACTTCTATCAGAACCGTGCAATGGATACTGAAGACAAGTACATTCCGTCTCCGCAGAGCCAGGAAGGCAGCAAGAAGACTCTGGCTCGTAAGGATTCTCAGCACTGGCCGACTGATAACGCTTACATCGCAGACAAGTGGGTTTACATCTACACCTCCAAGCCGTCCTACAGCCAGTCCATTAACGTAGCTGGCGGTTGGTTCGACGCTGGTGACTATGGTAAGTACGTTGTAAACGGCGGTATCTCTCTGTGGACTCTGATGAACATGTATGAGAGATCTCTCATGGTAGGCAAGGCTGACAAGTTCGGCGATAACTCCACCGTTATGTCTATTCCGGAAGCAGGAAACGGTACTCCGGATATTCTGGACGAGTGCAAGGTAGAACTGGACTTCTTCCTCGAAATGATGCGTGACGATGGTATGGTATACCACAAGGCTCACGACTACAAGTGGACCGGTCTGGCTGTTGCTCCGTATGACAAGAACGAAGGCGACAAGGAAAACAAGGCTCCGATGCGAATCGTTAAGCCGGTTACCTATGCAGCAACTCTGAACGCTTCTGCAACATTTGCACAGGCAGCTCGTCTGTTCAAGGATTACGATGCAGCTTATGCAAAGACCATGGAAGATGCAGCAATCAAGACCTATGCAGCAGCACAGAAGAACTTCAAGAAGTTCTCTGGCTGGGGTGGCGACACCAAGGGTGAAGGCGGTATCTCTGCTGACCTCATGTATGCTCCGCTGGATCAGAACAAGGGCGGTGGCCCGTACGGTGACACCGAAGTCAGCGACGAATTCTACTGGGCAGCTTGCGAACTGTACATCACAACAGGCGACAAGACCTATTATGATGAACTGATGAAGTATGGTACCAACGCTTATGGTACTGACAACGCAAAGGCTCTGGAAATCTCCACAACTCTGGTTGGTGGTGAAAACAACGGTTCATTCTCCCTGTTCACATGGGGTACTCTGAACTCCGTTGGTTCTATCTCCCTGTATGTAAATTCTCAGGCTATGCTGGATAAGGGCCTGCTGACTCAGGATGAAGTAAACACCCTGAAGGCAGAAGTTCTGAAGGCAGCTGACTCCATTCTGGAAGTACAGGACAAATCTGCATATGGTATCCCGTATGTAGGTCATGACTATGATACCACTGTATGGAAGTACAATGCTGCTTCCGGTACAGGCGATTCTGAAACCAAGACTCTGAGTGGCGGTTACGAATGGGGTTCCAACTCCATGGTAATCAACAACTCTATGGCACTGGCTCTGGCATATGACGCATCTAAGGAAGTAAAGTACATTGACGGTGTTACCACTTCAATGGACTACCTGATGGGTCGCAACCCGCTGGAACAGGGTTATGTAACCGGTTACGGTGAACACTCTACTACTTACCCGCACCACAGATGGTGGTCTGGTCAGCTGAACAGCGACGACTTCCCGTATGCTCCGTACGGCGTTCTGTCCGGTGGTCCGAACTCCAACATGGAAGACCCGATGGTTCAGGGTCAGGGCTACAAGGTAGGTTCTATCGCTCCGATGAAGTGCTATCTGGATAACGTAGAAGCATGGTCTGTAAACGAGTGCACCATCAACTGGAACTCTCCGCTGTGCTGGGTTGCTTCTTTCCTGGATGACGAAGCTCCGTACATCGAACGTGATGCATCTCCTGCTACTACAGCTACTTCTTCTACCGACACAAAGGATACAACTACAACAACCGCTGCTACTACCGCAGCTTCCACTGATGCAAGCGATGCTACTACAGATGCAAGCAACGCTTCCACAACTGACAGCAATGCTACCACCACCAGCGTAACTGCTGCATCCATCACTCCGGGTCAGCTGCTGCTGGGTGATACCAATCTGGACGGCGCTGTAGACGTTACAGACGCAGTTCTGCTGAACAAGAAGGCTGCAAATGTTGTAACCTTCAACGCACAGCAGATGCTGAATGGTGACTGCTACGATCAGAACGGTGAAATCGACGGCAACGACGCAACAGCTCTGCTGAAGTTCCTCGTTCACATTCTGAAGGGTCTGCCGGAAAACTCCAGCATGAACGCATAATGAAATCGTTGCTTTAAACGAGTTTCACAAATAAAAAAGGCACTGCGGCTGCATGGCTGCGGTGCCTTTTTTGCTAAGGCAATACCGCACAAAGAGCGTCTGGCGACTTTGCACGCCATCTGCTTGCAAATTTTCCGTCATATTTCACAAAAATGCTCGTGAATACATCAAGTATTCACTCCGCTTTTTGTTTCATCTGACGAAAAATTTGACGACGCATCTGTCGCACAATCTTTGTGCGGTATTGCCCTATCTACAGAAAATGTCGAAATTTCCTATTGACAAATCAACGCGAATCTTGTATAATAAAAACAGAGCAATGCTCTGCAAAATACCTTATACCTTATCAAGAGTGGTGGAGGAACAGGTCCTGTGAAGCCCGGCAACCAATCGCTGATGCGATACGGTGCCAATTCCTGCGGTATAACCGAGAGATGAGGGGTTTGTACAAAAAATTTTGGACACCCTATACGGGTGTCTTTTTTTTGATACTTTTCCCAACGACACAGAAAGGAAGAATTTTATGGCAAGAACTTTATTTACATCAGAATCTGTGACAGAAGGACATCCGGATAAGATCTGCGACCAGATTTCTGACGCAGTGCTGGACGCAATTCTGGAACAGGACAGCAAGGCTCGCGTAGCGTGTGAAACCATTGTGGAAACCGGCATGGTGCTCTGCATGGGCGAAATCTCCACCACTGCCAAGGTGGACATTCAGCAGATCGCACGGGACGTGATCGTAGACATCGGCTACGACAGAGCCAAGTACGGTTTTGACGGCTACACCTGCTCCGTTTTGCAGGCGATCAACAAGCAGTCACCGGATATTGCTATGGGCGTTAACGATGCTATCGAAACCAGAGGCGGCGAATCTACCGAAACGGGTGCCGGAGATCAGGGCATGATGTTTGGCTATGCTTGCGACGAAACACCGGAACTGATGCCGCTGGCAATTTCGCTGTCCCATAAGCTTTGCAAGAAGCTGGCAGAACTGCGGAAGAATAAGACACTGACCTATCTCCGTCCGGACGGCAAGGCACAGGTGACTGTGGAATATGACGGGGACAAGCCGGTTCGTGTGGACACTGTTGTCATTTCCACCCAGCATGCCGCAGATGTATCACTGGAAACTATTCGCCGCGATATGATGCACTATGTGATTCCGGCAGTGATTCCGGCAGAACTGCTGGACGAAAACACCAAGTATTTCATCAACCCCACCGGTCGCTTTGTTGTCGGCGGTCCGCAGGGTGACAGCGGTCTGACCGGACGGAAGATCATCGTAGACACCTACGGCGGCACGGCTCGTCACGGCGGCGGTGCATTCAGCGGTAAGGATCCGACGAAGGTGGACCGTTCCGGTGCGTATGCTGCACGGTATATCGCCAAGAATATCGTGGCTGCCGGTCTGGCAAAACGCTGTGAAGTACAGCTGGCTTATGCGATCGGCGTGGCACATCCGGTTTCCGTTCTGGTGGATACATTTGGCACCGGCACAGTTTCCGAGGAAGCCCTTTCCAAGGCAGTTCTGGACGTGTTCCAGCTGACACCGGACGGCATTATCCGCATGCTGGATCTGCGGAAGCCGCAGTACCGGAAGCTGGCTGCTTATGGTCACATGGGTCGTGAAGATCTAGGCGTTGCGTGGGAACGCAAGGACAAGGTCGATGCACTGAAGGCTGCTGTAGCAAAGTTTCAGTAAGTAATCCGCAAAGCATTATGCAAAAGGCTTTTCTCCCCAAACAGGAGAAAAGCCTTTTTTGCAAATTTTTTCGAAAAAAGTGTGACTTTTTCGCCGGAACGGTGTCTATATAAGTGAAACACTGCATCAAGTATTCCAGACAGCTTCACGCCTCTGTGCAATTTCTCCTAAGGAAATACTGAATAAAGCCCGTCTGACGGCTTTATGCAGTGTTTCCCTAAGCACAGAGGTTGATATACTCATTCCCAAGACATTGCTCTGCTTCTTCTCCGAGGCAGGGCATTGTTGTTTCCTTTTATAAGGGATCGGCAGGCATTCCCCGCAGCAATGCCCCCAGCTGTTCCACCTGCTGTGCCATGCGTTCAGCGTTGGATTCCGGCAGAAATGTGGTGGCATAGTCGTAAACCGCCAGCCCGTCTGTGCCGTCGGTTTCCAGCACCTGCGTTGCCTGCCGGACAGGCAAGTCCCACTGTGTCGTCCATTCCATGCTGCCGGAGCCTGCCCACTGATCAACTTTGCCGTACTTGTGAGTGCCGATGCCGATCACCAGCGAAACGCTGTCACAGGTGACAGTCTGCACCCATTCTGTGACAGTTTCGGAAAAGGGAGCGGCTTCGTTTTCGAAGCCGAAGTATACCTGCGGGATCAAAACGTCACAGTAGCCGGCTTCACTGCCCCAGCGGCGGACATCGGCATATTGTTTGGTATAATTTCCGTCCATGGTGCCCTGCGGACTGATGCTCAGCAGCATCTCCGGTGATTTTGTCTTGACAGTGCTGTAAATTTGCTGTATCATTTCGTTGACTTGGGAGAGCCGGAACTGGTTCAGGTTGTCCGCCTTGGCATCTGCAAAGGCGGCGGCATCAAAGGCAGTTTCTGTAGTGGGGTAGAAGTAGTCGTCCAGATGAATCCCGTCCACCTCGTATTGCTGTACGATTTCCGCCACCCCGTCGGCGATCAGCTGCCGTACTTCCGGATAAGCCGGATTCAGCCACCAGTAATCGCCGACCTTGCAGAGATAGGTGCCGTTTTTCTGGCTGTCGCGGTACCACTGCCCGATCTGGTAACGGTCAGAGAGGGCAGTCATGCCGGCATCATTTTGCAGCCGCAGGGGATTGATCCAGCCATGGACAGACAGGTGCAGCCGGTGTGCCTCCTCCAGCAGAATGGGAAGCGGGTCGAAATTTCCTACTGCTGCCGCTGGGGGAAATAACTGGGAGCAGTAATAGGCGTCGCCGAATGCACGGAGATGCAGGTATACCGTGTTGATGCCCATATCTGCCGCCTGCTGGAATCGCTGATGCATACTCTCCCGAAATTGTTCTGCCGTTTTTCCCGCAAGAGTGTCAGCGTAGTCCAGATAGGGAAACCACATGCCGTAGGTGGTCTGGTAGTTGCAGACTGCTGCGGTGTCCGGCGTTTTCGTAGGGCAGGGTGTGGTGCCGCTTGCCACGTGCAGTTGTTGTACCTGCTGGACATGCTTGGTCAGGTCGTCGCAAAAGGCGGCGTTTTCCGGTATGTGGTGTTCGGATTGTACCGTGCAGCCGCCGAGGGAAACCAGCAGAAAAAGAGTGAGAAATCGTGTGATCTTGTGTGTCATATGTGCGTAACCTCCGAAAACAGCGAAAATATCGCAAAAAAACTTGTGGAAATACAGCGAATCACCGAAAAGAAAAAATCGCCTTGCATTGCCCTATAAAAAATGTTATAATAAAAGTATGTTTCTGATTGCGAAAAAATGCACGGCTTGTTCGGAACGGCCGGCAGAGAAAAGGAGAATTTTTATGTTATCGGATATCGAAATTGCACAGAATGCAGAAATGTATCCCATTGGCAAGATCGCTGCGGAGCTGTCCATTTCAGAGGAGGACATTGAGTACTACGGACACTACAAGGCAAAGCTGTCGGAGCAACTGTTCCAGAAGCTGGACAGCAAGCCGAACGGCAAGCTGATTCTGGTGACTGCCATTAACCCCACGCCGGCAGGCGAGGGCAAGACGACCGTCAGCGTTGGTCTGGCAGACGCACTGCATCAGATCGGCAAGAAAACAGTTCTGGCACTGCGGGAACCGTCTTTGGGACCGGTGTTCGGCATCAAGGGCGGAGCAGCCGGCGGCGGCTATGCACAGGTAGTTCCCATGGAGGACATCAACCTGCACTTCACCGGTGATATGCATGCCATTACATCGGCAAACAACCTGCTCTGTGCGATGCTGGATAACCATATGCAGCAAGGCAACGTGCTGCGGATCGACCATCGTCGCGTCATGCTCAAGCGTGTGCTGGACATGAATGACCGTGCTCTCCGGAACATTGTCATCGGTCTGGGCGGCAAGGTAGACGGCATTCCCAGAAGCGACAGCTTCCAGATCACTGTAGCTTCCGAAGTCATGGCAATTCTCTGTCTGGCTTCTGATCTGGCAGACCTGAAAGAACGTCTGGGCAAGATCCTGGTGGCATACGATCTGGACGGCAATCCGGTTTATGCCAAGGATCTGGGGGCAAACGGTGCCATGACAGCTCTGCTGAAAGATGCACTGAAGCCGAATCTGGTACAGACTCTGGAACACACGCCGGCACTGATCCACGGCGGTCCGTTCGCCAATATTGCCCACGGCTGTAACTCGATCCGTGCTACCAAGCTGGCACTGAAGCTGGGTGATTACTGCGTTACCGAAGCAGGCTTCGGCTCTGATCTGGGTGCTGAAAAATTCTTTGACATCAAGTGCCGCTACGGTGGTCTGAAGCCGGACTGTGTGGTTCTGGTGGCAACTGTCCGTGCCCTGAAATACAACGGCGGCGTTCCCAAGACGGAACTGACTACCGAGAATCTGGACGCTCTGAAAAAGGGCATTGTCAACCTCCAGGTGCACATTGAAAACATGAAGAAGTACGGCGTGCCGGTAGTGGTTGCGATCAACCGCTTCCAGTGCGACACCGATGCAGAACTGCACTTCATTCAGGAATTCTGCGAGAGTCTGGGTGCAGAGTTTGCACTGACCGAAGTATTCGCCAAGGGCGGAGCAGGCGGCAAGGAACTGGCAGAAAAGGTCTGCAAAACGATCGAAACCAAGCCGTCCAACTTCCACGTATTGTATGACACCGAACTGTCTGTGGAAGAAAAGGTGGAGAAGATCGCTAAGGAAATCTACCGTGCAGACGGCGTGACCTTTACTGCACCGGCAAAGAAAGCACTGGCACAGATCAACGCACTGGGCTGCGGCAATCTGCCGGTCTGCGTGGCAAAGACACAGTATTCCCTGTCGGACGATGCTGCCAAGCTGGGCAAGCCGGAGCATTTTACCATTACTGTCCGTGACGTGACACTGTCCAACGGTGCCGGCTTTGTGGTAGTGCTCACCGGCAACATCATGACCATGCCGGGACTGCCGAAGGCACCGTCTGCCCTGAAGATCGACTGCGACAACAACGGCAATATCACTGGTTTGTTCTAATCGAAGGAGATGCACAGACGTGTTGAAAATACAGAAAACAACGGCTTCTCCGGCGGAAACCGTCGCCTTTGCGGAGCAGGTGGGCAAGCGGCTGCATGCCGGTGATGTGATCGCCTATTTCGGCGGGCTGGGTGTGGGAAAAACGACCTTTACCCGCGGGCTGGCGAAAGGCATGGGGCTGCCGGACGTGGTGTCTTCTCCCACATTTGCCATTGTGCAGGAGTACCACGGCAGCGGGCTGTCGCTCTACCACTTTGACATGTACCGCATCGAGGGGGCAATGGATCTGGAATCCACGGGCTTCTACGACTATCCGCTGGACGAGGGCGTGTTTGCTATTGAGTGGTCGGAGAACATCGTGTCGGAACTGCCGGCAGGCTGTCTGCGGATCACCATTGAACGGCTTTCTGATGCGGTACGGCAGATCACAATAGAAGGAGATGAGCGTTTTGCGGATCTTGGGGATTGATACTTCCGGAAAAGTTGCCGCTGCGGCTCTGTATGACAGCGAAGCCGGCTGCCTGCTGGCACAGCAGTCTGTTTATACCAAGCGTACCCATTCGCAGGTGATCCTGCCGCTGGCAGAGCGTCTGTTGGCAGATACCGGTTTGCAGTGGCAGGACGTAGATGGCTTTGCCGTGGCAAAGGGTCCGGGGTCTTATACCGGTCTGCGTATCGGCATCGCCGCCGTGAAAGCCATGGCGTATGCCCTGCAAATTCCCTGTGTGGGAATCTCCACGCTGGAGGGACTGGCGTGGCAGAATCTGTCGTGGCAGGGCGTGATTTGCAGCGTGATGACGGCACGGCAGGCTCTGGTCTATGCCGGACTGTATCGCAGCGACGGAACTACAGTTACAGCTCTCCGTCCGGACGGCATGCAGCCGGTGGCAGAACTGTCGGAACAGCTGGCGGCTCTGGGAGAACCGGTGCTGCTGGTGGGCGATGCAGTGGAGGAGATTCCCGCTGCGGCGTTTCTGCATGCCGCTTCGCCGGCGACAAAACTGCAAAACGGTGCCGGCATCTGTCTGGCAGCAGCACAGGCGGCATGGCAGACACCGGAGGAACTGTTTCCGGAATATTTGCAGCTGGTCAAGGCGGAAAAGGACTTGCAGGAAAAGCAAAGGGCAAAGTGACTTTATGTACACGGAAATCAATTTTCAAAAATGTGTTGATTTAAATTGTGCCAAATTATGAAGTTTGACAAGTGAGGCTCCCCTGAAA